>Ga0209599_10000214_pt1 | contig 41102 bp, 22 predicted proteins | sample Shrwel_input2_FT_FD_187534 | JGI IMG/M metagenome (GOLD analysis project Ga0209599, IMG submission 187534) | Subsurface microbial communities from deep shales in Ohio, USA - Utica-3 well 1 S input2 FT (SPAdes) (version 2) ...
CATCCCACGGCATACCAACGGCTTCATCATAAATAAAACCACATACAATACATTGCCACTTTTTCATATTAGACCCCTTAATTAGGCTGAATTTTTGGCCGCCTACGTTACGCATAAACGGCTCATTTTGCAATCTTTAAAACCTTAACATTACACGATGTCAAGTTTACCATAGCTTTTATTGAATAATGCTATGTCAAACACCGAAAAAACTATTCAAAGTTAGACTTTTGCCTGTACCGCCTCTAAACGCTGACGATAGTGATTAGCATGACGCTCCTCAACTTTAGCCAATGCGGCAAAACGCTTAGCAGCTTTTTCTAGCACTTTAGCAAAGGCTTCGGCGTGTTCTTTAGACTCGGCAATTTGCTCATCAAACTCTTTAATGACTTCGGTTTTACCTTCGGCAATGGCGGTGTTTTTAAACGAAGGATACATTTCGGTGTATTCATAGGTTTCGCCTGCAATCGCAATTTCCAACATTTTAGCAGGATTTAAGCTATCAGCAGGATACAACAAATCCAAATGACCAAAGGCATGTTGAATTTCTTGTTTGGCAGTTTCTTCAAAGGCGGCCGCAGTTGCTTCATCGCCCATTGCTCGTGCTAATTTGGCAAAATAGCTGTATTTCATAAAGGCCATTGATTCGCCTGCAAATGCGCCTTCTAAGTTTTTTTCGGTTTGGGTGGCTGGAATCTTACTCATCTTGCTATCTCCCGATGTCATTTACGAATTGACTAGGCTCTGTGTTTGTTTGCCTGTTGAAGCTAGATTATGCTTTACCCTACTATTTATCCAATTAAATTAATGGAGATTTTTGATAGCTTTTAGCTATCGCAAAACAATGGGCATTGTAATGCGTAGGTGCTGTCATTGTTATGGTCATGTACATTTAACCCAAGTGTTACAGATAGATATGCTATCGTGCATCAACCATAACGGAGCTTTTATCATGGCACACGCTATACCCCACCTAACATCTCACGCCACATTCACGGTATCTGTCAAACACGCCATTTGGTTTATGATATTTATCACACTGGGAACAAAAAACGCCATGGCTATTGAAGAAGCAGCATATACCACAATTATTAAAGAAAAAAATCTAGCTGTTCGGCTTTACGAACCACACATTTTGGCCGAAACCATTGTTGATAGTGACTTTGATAGTGCAGGCAACAAAGCCTTTAACCGATTGTTTAAATATATTTCTGGCAACAACACCTCAAGTCAAAAAGTCGCTATGACTGCTCCCGTTGCTCAAGAACAAGCGAGCGAAAAAATTAGTATGACCGTGCCTGTCGGTCAACAAGCCAACAACAACCAATGGGCAATCAGTTTTATGATGCCTGCCTCGTACTCAATGGCCACCATCCCCCAACCGAAAGACCCAAGTGTCACCATAAGACAAGTTCCAAAACAATATATTGCAGCAATTGAGTATTCGGGCTTTTGGAGTCAAAAAAACTATCAACAGCATAAAGACCAACTTGACGCATGGATTAAACAAAAACAGTTTACAGCCATCGGTGAGCCTGTATGGGCAAGATATAATGCACCTTTTACACCGTGGTTTTTAAGACGTAATGAGGTGCTAATTCCTATTGCTCAACCATCAAATAGCAAATAATAATGCAAGTAGTTAATACCAGCCAGTTAAAAAAATTTACCCCTAAAAACCGCCCCTTCGACTCCGCTCAGGGAGCTTTTTACGTTGACTGAGCGGAGTCGAAGTCAAATATAATCACTTAACTGACTGGCATTAATTCAAGTAGTGGTCGTGTAAGTTGACGTAGGAAACCTATAACTTATAAAAAATATCGTGGGTTTCGTTCCTCAACCCACCCTACCTTTGAATCGCATACGCTTCACAGGCAAAATACGTTACAATTTGGAACATACTTTTTGCTTGATGCCTGATTATGCCTGTTCGCTCTGTGTGGCTACCGCCTGCCCGTTATTGGCAAGCGGCTTTACACTCTCCCCATAAACAATGGCTCTTATCGCGTGGCTCACTGACTGCTTATTTAATCGCGTTAAGCGCAGGTCATTTTAAAGTGCAAGTGCTACATCAAGCATGGAGCAAACCACATTTTGACGAACAACAAGCACTGGGTCTCAAACACACCGATTATGCGTGGATTCGTGAAGTTGCTTTGCTCGGCAATGGTCAAGTATGGGTGACCGCACGTAGCGTTATTCCTCATCAAACTTTACACGGTAAAGGTAAACGCCTTAAATACTTAGGCTCACGCTCTTTGGGCAGTTTATTATTTAACGGTGGCAAACGTGGCCAAATGTGGATTCACGCGCCTAATCAACGCCAAAAATACTGGACACGCCGCTCTTGTTTTTATTATGGTGGACAAGCACTGTTAGTGCAGGAAAGTTTTTTACCTGCTTTATTTGACGTATCGACAACACGGCAGATTCAGTTATGAGCATACAACCGCGTTTAGCCCTTTATGCCGAGGTGATGCGTCTGCATCGTCCGATTGGGATTTACTTATTATTGTGGCCAACCTTGTGGGCGGTTTGGTTGTCGGCTGATGGCAAACCCAGTCTTAAAATCGTACTCATTTTTAGCTTGGGTGTGGTGCTAATGCGCTCGGCTGGCTGCGTGATTAACGATTGGGCAGACCGCGATTTTGATGGTCATGTACAACGCACTAAAGACCGTCCGATTGCCAGTGGACGGCTAGCTTCAAGAGAAGCTCTGTATTTATTTTTATTTTTAATTGCTTGCTCGGCAGCGTTATTACCCTTTTTAAACTTAGCAACTTTTTATTGGTCATTAGGGGCATTGGCATTAGCCAGTTTGTATCCCTTTATGAAACGTTTTATTTATTTGCCCCAATTGGTGCTGGGTGCGGCGTTTTCGTGGGCAATCCCAATGGCTTTTGTCGCGCAAAACCAAGCCCCTAATGTGCTGTGCTGGTTGCTATATGCTGCTAATTTGGTATGGACGGTGGCTTACGACACCCAATATGCGATGGCTGACCGTGAAGATGATTTAAAAATTGGGATTAAATCAACGGCGATTTTATTTGGCCGTTTTGATTTGGTAATCATTAGCCTCTTACAAGGCTTATTTATTATGTTGTTGGCTTTGGTGGGTTATTTACAGCACTTTGGTATGATTTGGGCAACAACGTTGGGCATTTGTGGTGGTTTATTTATGTGGCAATATCGGCATTGCCAAGACAGGCAAGCCCAAAACTGCACCGAATCCTTTTTGCATAATCACAAAGTAGGCATGGTGATTTTTTTGGGCTTAGTGTTGAGTTTAGTGTTTAAGGTGTAGTTAGTCATTTTGCTTAGTCCACCCACTCTAAAAAATAGGTATCACATGTTGACCATATCACCTATTGACCGCACTTATTCCTCATTTTTGCGAGCTACTAGTTTTCGGATTAGCGAAGATACCAATAAAACACCGCCAACCACCACAACAACTATTATAATTAGTTCCACGTTTTAACTCCTGATTAATTTGGTACTAGCATCCTAATTTTATACAAAGTAACTTTTGTATGCAAACCAAATAATTTACAACTGACACCGTTATCGCTTATTTTCTCAATCCCGCTAACCCCTTTTTGAAAAGATGAGGAACTCCTTCCTTTGTTGAAAGAGGACTAGGTAGAATTAACAAAACGTGCTTGCTTCGACTTCGCTCAACACAAGAATTGCCGTGCAATGCGTAAGTCCTGTTGGTTTATTTTCCACACGCCTCAATCTGTGTCATAATTCTGCAACAGCTTTGTCATGTAATATGTTCTAACTCAGGGGAATACACCATGAAAAGCGAACGTATTTTAATTGTTGACGATGAAGCTGCTATTCGAGAAATGATTAGCATTGCCTTAGACCTTGCTGGTTTTGATACTATTGAAGCAGAAGATGCAATAGCCGCTCATCATAAAATTGTTGATGAACGCCCCAGTTTAATTTTGTTAGATTGGATGTTACCTGGAATGACAGGCATCGAATTATGCCGCCGCATTAAACGAGACGAAAATCTGAGCGAAATTCCTGTGATTATGCTCACCGCACGCGGTGACGAAGACCATAAAATTCAAGGTTTAGATTCAGGTGCAGATGATTACATTACCAAGCCTTTTTCGACTCGCGAATTAGTCTCGCGTATTAAAGCAGTATTAAGACGCGCTTCGGCATTAAGTGGCGAAAAAGTGATTGAAGCCGAAGGCTTAAAACTTGACCCTGTCAGCCATCGTGTCACCGCCAATGAAACCCCTATCGACATGGGGCCAACCGAATATCGTTTATTAGCTTTTTTTATGAGCCACCAAGAACGTGCTTATTCACGCACCCAAATGCTCGACCAAGTATGGGGGGGTAATGTGTATGTAGAAGACCGTACTATTGATGTGCATATTCGCCGTTTACGCAAAGCCCTAGAACCCTATGGCTATGATCGTTTTATTCAAACCGTGCGTGGGACAGGTTATCGTTTTTCTCTTAAAGCCGACAAACAGGATGTAACGTGACTGCTTTACTTAAAGCCGAATTATTAAGACTAGGCTATTTGTTGTGTTTTTTTGCGTTTATTGGTTGGTTAGGTCATTTTACCATCCAGTTTTTATTTATTGGTTTAGCGGTTTATTTGGGCTTACATCTACGCAATTTACATAAATTACATCATTGGCTCAAAAGCAATCCTCAAGATTACCCCCCCGAATTATCAGGCGTATGGGATGATATTGCCCAAACAGTTTCGCGCTTACAAAAACAAGAACGTGCCGCACAACAAAATTTAATGAGCATTATTCAACGCGCGCGCGAGTCAGTCGCCGCACTGGACGAAGCCATTGTTTTAATTGATAGTCATGGCAATTTAGAATGGTGGAATGCTGCCGCCGAAGACTTATTGGGCTTTAAGTCACCTGTCGATATGGGAAAACCGGTCACGAATTTGATTCGTGACCCTGCCTTTATTAACTTTTTTGAGCGTGGTGGCGGTAAAGATGCACTTAAACTCCCCTCATGGATAAAAGCTCATCATTATGTACAATACGAAATTACCCGTTTTGGCGACAATGACCGTTTATTGATTGCTTATGACATTACTCGTTTGCATCAACTGGAGCAAATTCGTAAAGATTTTGTGGCCAACGTTTCCCATGAATTACGCACACCACTGACCGTATTAAGCGGCTATTTAGAAACGTTTATTGATAACGATGAATTTCCTGCGCGTATCAATCGTGCCTTTAGCCAAATGCAGCAACAAACTAAACGCATGAGTAATTTGGTGAATGATTTATTGCTGTTATCACGTTTAGAAAATGACAGTGTTAAGCCAGAAGCCAAAGCTATCAATATGACGCATTTATTAGAACAACTACGCCAAGAAGCATTGGCTTATGACCCCGAAAAACAACACGCGATTATGTTTCATATTGACAGTCCGATGCAGTTAATGGGTATAGAAAATGATTTACGCAGTGCTTTTTCTAATTTAATTACCAACGCAATTAAATATACCCCTGCTTGTGGCGCAATTACTGTTCGTTGGAGTCATGACGAAAAATACGGCTATTTTAGTGTGCAAGACAATGGGATTGGCATTGAAGCCTTACATCTGCCCCGCCTTACAGAACGATTTTATCGAGTTGATGCAGCGCGTAGTACCGCAACGGGCGGAACGGGCTTGGGTTTGGCAATTGTGAAACATGTACTTTTACAACACAAAGCGATTTTGAATATTCAGTCTAAACCCCATGTTGGCTCTACCTTTACCTGTATTTTTGCCAAAGAGATGTTGGTTTAAAAACTACCAAATACCTGCATCCAAACCTGCCGCCATATATAGCCCTAGCTCTTCGGCTTGGGCTAAAAAAGCATCTTGCCATTGACCACGCAACAACAATAACTCATGTACTTGTCGCCAACGCAAACCCGTCAAAATACTTTCTAAGGCGCGTTTTGTGCCTGTACCATCGTGGCCTGCACGAATTACAATGGCACAAGCTAAACCTTGTTTTTGTTCTAAAACAGGATAATAACAACGGTCAAAAAAGTCTTTGAGCGCACCACTCATATAAGCCAAATTTTCGGGGGTAAACAAAATAATCGCATCACAAGCCATCACATCGGCAGGAGTAGCCTGTAATGCGGGACGATACAGCACCTCAATCTCAGTCATATCAGGATGGTTAGCACCGCGCTGTATTGCGTCCACCAACTGCTGAGTATGCGCTGAGGGGGCATGAGCGACTATTAGTAAGGTCTTAGTCATGTCTTCTATTCTTCATTAAAGATTCATTTATTGGTCATTAGCACGAAAAACAACCTCTATACAATGCGCCGTTTCTGACTGAGTAACAGTCATTTTCAGGGGGATTTATCATGCTCAAAAAAATAATTGCCATAGCCGCTGCTGTATGTATCGTAAACTATGCACAGGCTGCCACACCACGTTATAGCACAGTTGTGACTGAACTTTATAACGCCAATCATCCTTATGCCGCCCAAGCAAGCAATGAATTAGCCACTAAAATGACCAAAATGGCCATTAGTCCATTTAGCTTTTATCGCGGTACAGCACATTTGTTTTATAAAGACCTCACCACTTTGCCAAGCTCTGCTTTTAGTAATACCGCCACCAACAAAGTTTGGTTACAAGGAGATATGCACTTACAAAATTTTGGCGGTTTGCGTGACGATGCAGGCAATAATATTTTTGATATTAGCGATTTTGACGAAGGTTATTTTGGTGCTTATGTATGGGATATTCGCCGTATGGCTGTATCTATTTTATTGGCTGCCAAAGAAAACGGACTCAGCAGCACAGACCGTCAGCAAGTCGTTCGTGATTTTATTGATGCTTATTTAGACCAAATGACCGTGTTTAAAGGGGCAAATGATGAGTTGACTTATCGTTTGACAACAGCAAATACAGGCGAAGTTGTTAAAGATACCATTGTTGCTGCCAGTGGTAAAAGTCGTTCTAGCTTTTTAAGCAAATACACTGCCGTAACCAGTGGCGTACGCAAATTCCAAAACTTAAGTGATTTAGTTGCTGTTCCCGCCACGACTTACACCGCCATCAATAGTGCTATGGCCAGCTATATCACCAGTATTCCTTCATCTAAGCGTTACGCAAATAGCTTTTATAGTGTTAAAGACATTAAACAAAAATTAGGTTCTGGCGTGGGCAGCTTGGGCAAAATGCGTTATTTTGTGTTAGTTCAAGGTGCATCCAGCAGCACCAGCGATGATGTTATTTTAGAAATGAAACAACAAACCAGCAGTGCCGTTGCCATTGCCGCGCCCAACTTAATGCCTAGCTCTGCTTATAATAGTCATCAAGGTTATCGTATGGTACGCACTGCCAAAGCGATGATGAGCGATACTGACCGCTTATATGGCTATACATCAGTAAATAGTACACCTTATAGCCTACGCGAAAAATCACCTTTTCAAGAAGATTTTGACTATACCCTACTGACCAACTATGACAAATTTAACACAGCAGTTGAGTATATGGGTAAAGTTGTGGCGCGCGCTCATGCCTTAAGTGACCAAGATTATGATGCAACGTTAATCACTTATAGCATCGACAAGCAAGTCGTTGATATTGTCACCAGTCGTTCTACTTTTAAAGATGAAACAGTCAATTTTGCCCTTGATTATGCAGCACAGGTTGAATATGACTGGAATAGTTTAAAAACAGCCATTCAAAATGGCGCAACATTGTATTAGTCACGCTGTTGATGCCACGATAGTAAAATATCGTGGCGTTAACTATAGTTCATTTTTTCATCACAAAACCGTCATATTAAACTGCAACAATAACTCACATCTAATTCTGTCCATCAGACCTACGCGGTTATCACTTTTTGCTCATTAAAAAATCCCCCTAACCCCCTTTCGTAAAGGGGGAATTATCCTTTGTTAAAGGAGGATTGCGGAGGATTTTCAAGACGCGCTAACTCCGCTGAAATTCGTCAATCCTGATTTGATTATTTATCATCTGTGAATGAGTTTAATTATGAAAATTCCCTTGTTAATTTTATCGTTAGTGATGGTTAATACCAGTTTTGCTAATACGACAGACTTAAAAACCCGTTTTAGCACCATTAACATTCAACAGGAAGTTAATGATAAATTTAGTTTGAGTCATCAAAATAAAGCTATTTTGGCGATAGAAGGTAAGTCATTTAAACAAGAGGCTATTTTTCGTTTTGACCATAAAGAAATTATTTTATTAAGATTTCTTCAAGGTTATAACAGTCGTACTGACAAATTAGTGTTTGTAGGGGTAAATAAAAATGGTTCTGTGAATATCAGTCCCGTTTTTGAGCATCCCGCCAATGTGCCTATAGACGTTAAACAAAAAGATGACACTGCCGTTGCTGATTTGGGCATAGAACGCTCTATGCACAACTACCTTAGCTATGATGGTACAGCGATGAAACGCTTTCAAAAAGGGGCAAAAGCTATAGAACGCAAAGCCGAACCTATTCCCGATGGTGACTGTAACAAAATTTATAATAACCTCTATATTCCCTCTTTTAATAAATCGTATTGTGGCGGCATAGCGCACCAAATCAATAGTGCATTTGAAAATACGGTGGAATATAAGGCAATGTCAGTGCGCTCAGATGTACTTGATGAGACCGCTTTGGTGGATATGGCAACAGATGCCTGTAAAAGTAAAACCGTTGTTATTTATAACGATTTTAAAACGAAGGTTTGTGGATATAGCCTGATTGTACCGAACTCAAATAAACTTAAAAACTATGCTAAGGATAATTAGTCTGTTCTAGCATCTAGGACACTCTACTCATGTCTAGATGCTTTTTGAGCAAAAGTTAGAACTGATACTAATTTTTTCCTTCAACTTTTTGCTTGACTACATCATAGCTCACATGGCGAACATCTGCCCCTTTGACCAAATAAATCACTTGTTCGGCCACATTACGCGCATGGTCACCAATCCGCTCCAAACTACGCAATACCCACATTACATTGAGAACCCGTGAAATATAACGCGGGTCTTCCATCATATAGGTCATTAAAGCGCGAGTGGTGGTTTTGTATTCCAAATCAATTTCACTATCTGACTGCATCACGTTAAAGGCTTGTGTGACATCTAAGCGTGCAAACGCATCCAAAGTATCGTGAATCATCACCCGTACTTGATTACCAATATGACGTGTTTCAACGTAACCACGCGGCGACTCCCCTTCTTCACACAAGGCTTGTGCATAACGTGCGACTTTTGATGCTTCGTCACCAATACGCTCTAAATCGGTAATCGCTTTACTAATCGCTACAATCATTCGCAAGTCCGAAGCAGCAGGTTGACGGCGTGCCAAAATACGCACTAATTCATCATCAAGTTTGCTTTCCATCGCGTTGATGTGCTTATCATTCGCTTGCACAGAAATCGCTAAAGCGGAATCGGCATCTAATAAAGAATGAATCGCATCAGTGACTTGTTTTTCGACCAAACCACCCATCTCTAAAAAGTGGGTACGAATTTCTTCCAGTTCGCTATTAAATTTTTGCGAGATATGATGGCCATATTCTTCATTGGTGGCGGGCATAATGTACAACTCCTGTGCTAAAAAGAACCTCTGTTGCGTAAACAATGCAAAACAGAGGCCAAAATGGGCAACAACTTAAGAACTTAACCGTAACGACCTGTAATATAGTCTTCGGTTTGTTTGTGTGTAGGGTTGGTAAATAAGGTGTCCGTATCACCGTGTTCAATCAATTTACCCAAGTACATAAACGCGGTGTAATCAGAGACACGCGCCGCTTGCTGCATATTATGGGTCACAATCAAAATGGTAAAACGGTCACGCAATTGGTGAATCAGTTCTTCAATTTTGAGGGTTGAAATGGGGTCAAGTGCGCCTGTTGGCTCGTCTAATAACAATACTTCTGGCTCAATAGCAATCGCACGCGCAATCACCAGACGTTGTTGCTGACCACCCGACAAACCTAAAGCGGACTCATTCAAACGGTCTTTGACTTCATCCCACAACGCCGCGCCTTTTAAGGACTCTTCAACCACATCATCTAAATAGCTTTTTTTGTTAATACCTTGCAAACGTAAGCCATAAGCGACATTTTCGTAAATCGACTTGGGAAAAGGATTAGGCTTTTGGAAAACCATCCCCACGCGGCGGCGTAAGTTGGTAATATCCATGCCTCTATCAAAAATATCGTTGCCATCTAACAAAATTTGGCCATCAATGGTACAGCCATCAACCAAGTCATTCATACGGTTAAAGGTACGCAATAAGGTCGATTTACCACAACCCGAAGGGCCAATAAACGCGGTCACGCGTTTACGTGGAATGTTCATGTTTACGTCAAACAAAGCCTGTTTTTGACTATAAAACAGATTAAGGTGACGAGTTTCTAAACAAATATCTTCATCCGCCATATTAAGGTTGCGATTTTCACGCCCCATCGCCTCCATATCCATTGCATAGGCAGGCGTGGGTGTTGCTGTCGAAGTATTGGCATTCATAGTTGGCTTTTCCAGTTCTAAGTTCATGCTATTTTCTCTCTTTAGGACTTAGGTCGTCGCTTAAGATTCAAGGGCTTTATATTTTTCACGTAAACGATTACGCAAAGCCACGGCTGACAAATTTAAGGTCGCTACCACTAATACCAGTAAAAAGGCAGTGGCATAGACTAAGGGGCGCGCCGCTTCTACGTTCGGGCTTTGAAAACCGACATCGTAAATATGAAAGCCTAAGTGCATAAACTTACGTTCTAAGTGAATAAACGGTGCATTTAAGTCTACAGGCAATGTAGGTGCGAGTTTGACCACACCCACTAACATTAACGGAGCAACTTCACCTGCGGCGCGGGCAATCGCCAAAATCATGCCTGTCATAATACTCGGCATGGCCATCGGCAAAATCACTCGCCACAAGGTTTCGGCTTTGGTTGCACCTAAGGCTAACGAACCTTCTTTTAAAGCGCGTGGAATCCGTGATAAGCCTTCCTCGGTAGAAACAATCATCACAGGCAAAGTCATTAACGCCAAAGTAATCGCTGACCACATTAAACCTGGTGTACCAAACACAGGGGCTGGCGACGACTCAGGATAGAACAAACGGTCGATATTGCCACCCAAAAAGTAAATAAAGAAACCTAAACCAAACACACCATACACAATAGACGGCACGCCTGCTAAGTTATTAACCGCAATCCGTACGGTTTGGGTAATCACCCCTTGTGATGCATACTCACGCAAATAAATCGCAGCAATGACTCCCAAAGGCGTGACAATCACGGTCATCATCAGCACCATTAACACGGTACCAAAGATGGCAGGAAAAACCCCACCTTCCGTATTAGCTTCACGCGGGTCGTCACTTAAAAATGCCCATACGTTATGAGCATACGCACCTAATTTGGCAAAAACGCCCATGTCATTTGGTTTGTGCGCTGCGACTATTTTACTTAATGGTAACTCTTTTTCTGAACCATCCGCGACCACGAAAATGGCACTATCGCGCTCCATATCCTGATTGAGCTTTTCTAAAGTGCCTTTTAACACCTCATATTTTTTATGCTGCACATCACGTTGCGCGGCTAAATCAGTACGAATCGCATCGGTTAATTTACCTTCTAACTCTAGTTTACGTTCTTGCAAACGCAATTTTTCGAGTTGAAAGTTAATACGACCAATTTCACCTTTTTCAATGTCACTAATTTGGTCATGAAAGCCATTACTACGTGCCACACGAGCTTGTAACTCTGTCCAAGCCTTGTCACCTTCTGCAATGACATTGCCATTTTCTTTAACCGCTTTTAGACGGCCATAAAACGCGCCCCATTCATAACGCTCTAAAGCCACAATATCTTTAGGATATTGTTGATTTTGCAAATTACTTGCTAATACCCAACGAAAATCTTGACCCGTGATGTCTTTATTACCCTGCTTAATCGAGTAACGAGTCACCGTATCAACATTTGCCGCGACTTCTACGCCAGATTCGCGTATCCGTGCCGCCGTATCCACTTTTTCGTCATAAATCTCACCAATAATGGTTTGGGTTTGACCTTGATAGCTATATTCCGCTTGCAGTACATCGGCAGGCCAAAAATGACTCAAACCTCGTACTGCAACCAAACCCAAAATACCCAAAACCATAATCAGGGACACGGCGACTGCACCTGCATTCAGCCATACCCACGCTTCACCGCTTTTAAAATATTCGCGTAATTTCATGGACTAAGCCTCACAGAGAACCGTATTTTTTACGCAGACGGTTACGCACCACTTCTGCTGCCGTATTTAAAATAAAGGTTAAGACAAACAATACTAAAGCCGACAAGAACAAGACTCTAAAATGGGTTGAGCCAACCTCTGCCTCGCCCATTTCTACGGCAACATTGGCAGCCAAAGTTCGCATTCCTTCAAAGATATTCCACTCCATGACCGCTGTATTGCCTGTTGCCATTAACACAATCATGGTTTCACCTACCGCACGACCAAAACCAATCATCACTGCCGAGAAAATACCCGGTGAAGCAGTGGGTAATACGACACGGGTTAAGGTTTGCCATTGTGTTGCACCCAAAGCCAAAGAACCATTGGTTAAATGACGTGGTACAGCAAACAAAGCGTCTTCTGCGATGGAGAAGATAGGTGCAATCACCGCAAAACCCATTGCCAAGCCAACAATTAAAGAGTTACGTTGGTCAAATTTAATGCCTGCCTCATAGGCTAACCATTGACGAATATCACCACCAAAGAAGTTAAGCTCTATGGTTTGTGAAGAAGCAAAGGAAATCCATCCACCCAACAAGATGGGCAAAATCAAAATCACAGGTGCCCAACCATCAGGAATACGACTACGTTTTTCGAGTGGGATTTGCATCCAAATAAAACCACAAATAAAGATAATAATCGGGGTGACAATCAACAGACTGACAATACCAGGTAAATTAGCTTCGATTGTGGGGGCTAACCATAAGCCAGCCAAAAATCCCAAGATAACAGTTGGTAAGGCTTGCATTAACTCAATGGCGGGTTTGACCTTAGTACGCAAGGCTGGCGACATAAAGACAGCCGTGTACATTGCACCAAAAATCGCTAACGGAGCAGCCAACAACATGGCATAAAACGCTGCTTTTAAGGTACCAAAGGTTAAGGGCATTAACGACATTTTGCCTTCAAAATCGGCATTACCCGAGGTTGATTGCCATGTATAACTTGGCTCAGGATAGGATTCGTACCAGACCTTTCCCCATACTGATTTCATCGAAATATCAGGATGTTCGGTATGTAAACTCCAAAAACTTGCACCATCGACTGCTTGCACAAACACACCTTCGGAGCGTGCTGACACCGACAAAGCATTGATAGGGCTTGAAGCAGCCTGATGAATACCGATAGTACGATCTGATGTGGTATAAAAATAACCAATTTTGCCTTGAGCATCCCCCGCCACAAAACCTTTACGTTTGGCTTCAGGCGCAAGTGCCGTAATGGGTGCTGAACCTAATTGAAATTGACGAATTTTTTGTAAACTAAATTTATCTTCAACACTGGCTTGGTCACGCACCAAAAACCATTGGCTAATGACACCTTTGCTGTCACCTACTAACAAAGAAATTTCACCCTGTAATGGGATAGCTTTGGTAATTTGCGCGCCTTGTAAATCGGGTTTTAAGTTTTGATAAAGCTTAGGCTCACCATCGGTAATTTTAAACACTGCAATATCGCTTTTGGTTAACACATAAGCCCAACGTGCACCCTGCCCCAACACCACATTACTAATGGCTGTGCTATCGGTTGCTAAAGCCATATTACTTGTGCGTTCAAACACTTTAGCTTCGCTGCCACTATCATCCATTGCACTACTTAAACCAAAACCGCCTTCTTCGGATTCGGCTTTTTGTGCAGCAAAACGCTGCCACAATAACTGGTTATTACCCGTTGCCAATACTTGCAAAGCATTATCATCATCGCGCAACGAAAAAGTGGTTAAGGGCTGTTGATTGTCGTTAACAATTAACGGAGTCGTTCCGTAAGGAAAAATAATACTCGGTGTGACTACTTTAGATTTACCATCTATCGCTACATCTACTGAATAATTAGGTTTAAAAACAATTAATTGACCATTCGACAAGCCCGCACCTACTAAACCTTGCAACACACCACTGCGTTGCACTTGCGTAATTGTAACTCCTTCGGGCAATACTAATTGTTCGGTACTGGTGGTTTGACCATCTTTAACCTGAAAATACTGTATTTCACCTGTCGCCAATAAACGAATACCTGTTTGATTGTATTCATCCATATCCACCCAAGTTGCTTGCTGTTGCGCTTTATAACTCTGGGCTTGGTCAAATTTAGCTTGTTTAAATAATGGCCAACTTTCGACCAACAAATACACAAAAATCAAAGCAATCGCCAACACCACAAATACACCACCAAAACCGATAGTGACGTTGGCAATTTTATCTTTAATACGGCGGCGGCGATCTAATTTAGCCATTGTCGCGGCATCAAGGCGAACACGCGCTGGTTTATTCATAAAACTCTCTTTTGTCTAAATTTTTGCCAAACAACAAAAAGGGGCTAACAGCCCCTTTTTATTTTACCAAATTACAGACCTAATTTGGCACGAACTTTTTTGACTTCACTGGCAGGTAACGGGATATAACCGTCTTTTTCGACAATTTCTTGACCTTGTTTAGACAAAACCAATTTAGCAAACTCAGCTTCTAAAGGAGCTAAAGGCTTTTTAGGATGCTTATTGACATATACATATAAGAAACGCGCTAAGGGATATTTGCCTGACAAAGCATTTTTAGCATTAGCTTCTACAAATTCGCCATCACTGCCTTTAATTGGTACAGCTTTTACGCCAGAAGTCACATAACCAATACCCGAATAACCAACCCCGTTAATCGAATTAGAAATCGACTGCACTACCGAAGCCGAACCAGGTTGCTCGTTTACATTAGACTTAAAGTCACCTTTACATAAAGCGTGTTCTTTAAAATAGCCGTAAGTACCTGATACTGAGTTACGACCAAACAATTGTAAGTCACGGGTTTTCCAAGGACCTGTTAAACCAACATCACCCCAGTTTTTGACTTCTTTTTCAAAACCACATTTACGGGTGCTAGAAAATACCGCATCAACCATTGCTGATGACATACCTTTAATAGGGTTGTCTTTGTGAACAAATACTGCTAAAGCATCAACCGCGACAGGAATAGCCGTTGGTTTGTAACCATGCTTTTTTTCAAAATCTTGAATTTCGTTATCTTTCATGGCGCGAGACATAGGGCCAAAGTTAGCTGTACCTTGTGACAAAGCAGGTGGAGCAGTCGAAGAACCTGCGGCTTGAATTTGCACGTTAACATTAGGATATTGCTTCTTAAAGTCTTCTGCCCAAAATGTCATTAAGTTAGCTAAAGTATCAGAGCCAACACTGGATAAATTACCCGAAATACCCGATGTTTTTTGATAGACAGGCAAACCTGCATCAACGGCAGCATGAGCGTTGATTGCTCCTAAACCCAAACCAAGTGCCAAGACTAATGGTTGTAACTTCATAACAAACTCCAAATGAGTAGCAATTATCTTCAAGATGACGCGATATTAAGACGAATATATGACAACTTTATGACAAGCAGTCAGCTTTTGACGCACCAAAAGAACGACAAATGCTGTTATGGCTCACAAATAGCTATTTTAAATGCACAAAGCATGGATTTGTGATTGAGCTATCACTGATAGCTGCATAGAATAGGGACTCAAGTCTAAAAAAAATATACGCTGTCACCTCTAGCAAATTTGCTTTATTAGGACTTACACGGTTATCACCCATGATGTGCTAAGTTTGGTGAAATACCTAAGTCCTGCTTATATAGGGGGTACGGTTTAATGACCGACCAACAAAATAATAATATGCTTGGTGTATCGCCCGATACACCATCGTCCTCTATTCATCAACGTTTGGCACAACTGCAATCATCACAAATGATTGGTCAATTTCAATTTTTTAGTTTTATTTCTTTAGTATCGATTATTACCGTCAGTGTTTTATATTGGGAAGATAACAGCACTTTATTTTTATCGACCCAAGCATGGTTATTTATTAGCCTTCTAGCGGTTGGTGGCTCAATGGCGATGATGAGCCATCTAAAAAATAACTTTCAAGAACAACAAGCCTCTCGCATTGAGAAGCTCATTAATTGTACCGCGTTATTGATGGGTGGCGTGTGGGGTATTGCAGCCGTTATTTTTTCACCGAGCTTTCCTGCCAACCAAAGCCAATTTAACGACTTTTATCGTCCTGCCCTGTTTGCGTGTTTAGTCAGTTGGCAAGCCATTGCTGCATTAACCAGTTATTCGAGCCGTTTTGAAACCTTTATTTATTTTTCGGTTGCCGCCATTTTACCTGGCTTATTATTATTAACCGCCTATCCTTCGGTGGTTAACTCGGCATTAACAGGTGTGGGCGGTTTATTTTTCTTTTTTGTTTTATTAGCAGGTCGGCGTTTAAGCGATTTAAGTTATCAATCCTTATGGTTACAACTGCGTAATGAAGATTTAATTCATTTTTTAGAAAATTCAAAAAATACGGTTGAAGCGGTTAATCAAAAACTTGCCCAAGAAATTCACGAACGCCGCCATACCGAAAGCCAATTACAAGAAATTAATATGAACCTTGAGCAAAAAGTCCGCGAACGTACTTTAGCTTTGTCAGATATTAACCGTGCTTTACGCAACAGCCAAGAACGCTTAACACTCGCCATAGACGCTTCGGGAATTGGTCTATGGGATTGGAATATGACCAATAATGATATTTTCAACTCCAATTTTGAACAATTATTAGGCTACTCAAAACTAGAAATGAAAGCCCTGATGGGACACATGAAACAAATTATTCATCCTGACGATTATGGCCAAGTCAAACGGGCATTATTACAACATTTACGCAAAAAAAAGCCGAGCTACGAAGCCGCGTATCGTATGTTGCATCGGGCAGGACATTGGATTTGGGTTGAAGATAATGGCCGTGTGGTGGCATGGGATGAAAAAGGTTTGCCGTTACGTTTAATTGGAACACGGCGCGATATTAGCCCCGAACGTGAAATTGAAGAAAAACTTCGTCTTTCCGCTTCCGTTTTTGAATATGCTGCCGAAGGTATTTATATTTTAGATGAGCGTTTTTGTTATTTATCGGTTAATCCGCGCTTTAGTCAAATGACAGGTTTTACTAATCAAGACCTTGAAGCTAAACATATTTTTGATAGTAGTTTGAATAATCCCGCTCAACGCGCAGCCGCCTATCATACGGTATTTGAGCATTTACAACGGACAGGCGACTGGCAAGGCGAACTGATTGAATATCGTAAAAATGGCGAGGCTTTTCCTCAATGGCTACACATTACCGCCGTTTATAATAATGACAATCAAATTGGTCATTATGTGGGGATTGTCTCCGACCTAACCCAACGTAAAGAAGCCGAAGAAAAACTAAAATACTTAGCCAACTATGACCGTTTAACAGGCTTAGCTAACCGCAATTTGTTCCATGACCGCCTACATAGTGCGATTATGGTCGCGCGTGAAAAAAGCACTTCTTTTGCCGTGATTCATATTGACCTTGACCGTTTTAGACCACTCAATGACAGTCTTGGCCATCAAATTGGTGATACTTTACTCAAAAAAGTGGCGGAGCGTATTAGCCAAGCGGCTAGTGATGCTAATACCGTTGCACGTTTAGGCAGTGATGAATTTGCTTTAATTTTAGACTTACCGCAAAGCCGTACCGCTATCGAAAATTACTGCGAAAAAATTATTGAGCATTTACGCCGTCCGTTCAAAATTGATGAGCATGAGCTGTTATTAGGTGCGTCTATTGGTGTCAGCCTGTTTCCTGAACATGGCCGCGAATTGCAAATTTTAATCAATCATGCCGATTTAGCCTTACAACAAGCCAAACGTATGGGTGGCAACAGCACCCGCTTCTTTAGCTCAGATGTCAAATCTATTTCTATAGAGCAAGTTAATTTAGAAAGTGCGTTACGCAAAGCGATTTTTAGAGATGAGTTTGTGGTGTTTTATCAACCCAAAATCTGTCTAAAAACCAATCGTATTATTAGCACCGAAGCATTGGTACGTTGGCAACATCCAACGATGGGTTTACTCGCACCAGGCCATTTTATTCCTTTAGCCGAAGAAGCAGGTCTGATTTCGGCTATTGGTGAAATGGTGTTAGATAAAGCCTGTCGTCAAACCCGCGAATGGCACACGCTTGGTTTTGACCATATTAGTACCTCCGTGAATGTGGTGGCACAACAATTACAACGGGGTAATTTATTAGAAATTATTGACCGCGTATTAGTTAACACCGAATTAGACCCCTTTAGTTTAGAACTCGAATTGACTGAATCGTCATTTATGGATGACAAAGAAGTGGTTTGCCAATTGTTGGAAGACTTACGCAGCCGAGGGATTAAAATTGCCCTTGATGATTTTGGCACAGGTTATTCATCTTTATCTTATTTACGTGACTTTCCAATTGATGTGTTAAAAATTGACCAATCGTTTGTATTTAGAATTGGCCAAGCCGAAAAAGATGATGCTATTGTCCGCGCTATTTTTGCGATGGGACACAGTTTAGGCATGAAAATCGTTGCCGAAGGGGTAGAAACCGAAACTCATTTAGCCTTTTTGAAAGAACAAGGTTGTGATGTGGTACAAGGCTATTTAATTAGTCGGCCTATTCCTGCCGACAAACTCACGTTGATGCTGCAACAAGAAGCAGAAATGGGTTTGAAGTATTTGGCTTAATCTTTTTAGACCTCACCCTAGCTCTCTCCTACAAGGAGAGGGAACACCATCGCTATAGTAACCTCACTTCATGATACACGCCTCCGATAGAGAGACGGCTGTAGCCAAGTTTTTAAGAGTGGGGACTCACGCATTTCACCGAAATTAGCGCGTTTTGCACCCTCACCCCAACCCTCTCCCTGAGGGAGAGGGAGGAGCGGTAGCGGAGGGTGAGGGCGTGAGTAAATAAGCGATAACCGCGTAGGTCCTAAGAGGTTACTTCCCACGCGACTGCAATTGCAAAACCTAGACTGGCTTGTTGTGTTGCGCTCAAACTGGTTTGGCCTAAAGGCGGTGGTGTAAAGGCGGCCATGGCATCAACTAAGGTTTGTACCTCACTGGCTAATAAAGTGTTGCCCTCAGCTAATTGCAAACTATCAATCCGCTTATTTTCATCAGCCGAATACCAACCTTGAACTTTAACGCTATGCGCTGTACCAATAATAGATACTTCTAAATCATTGCCAAGCTGACGTAACCATATTTGCTCTGCGTTAACGCCAGTATCAAATAACAGTTTATCGTTACCCAACGCATCCATGTTGTTAATCAGGTCACGACCACTGCCTAAACCAAACAAATAAGTATCATTACCCAAACCACCCACTAAGGTATCATTGCCTGCACCACCATTTAAAATATCGTTGCCCAGCCCACCGTTTAGGCTGTCGTTACCCGCCCCGCCTGACAGTTGGTTATTGCCGTTATTACCATAAATAATGTTGTTTGACTCATTACCTGTTGCCGATAATGCAGCAATGCCTGTTAAAAATAATTGCTCAACATTTGCGGTTAAAGTATAGCTCACCGAACTACTGACTTTGTCCATACCTTCACTGGCCAACTCAGTGACAATATCTCCTGCATTATCTACATAATACAAATCATCACCTAAACCACCTTCTAAGGTATCTGCACCGCCTTTGCCTTGTAAGGTGTCGTTACCTGCACCACCAAATAAATAGTTGGCAAAATTATTACCATTTAAGGTATTGTCTAAATCATTACCAAAACCATCAATTTGACCACCTGCATTTTCTAAGTTCAGACGTTCAACATTCGCGCTTAAGCTGTAACTGACAAAACTATTAACGCTGTCAAAACCTTCGTTAGCTAATTCAAAAACAACATCGGCTACATTTTCAACGGTATAGGTATCATTACCTAAACCACCTTTCATCACATCCGCACCCAAACCGCCATTTAAGGTGTCACTTCCTGCACCGCCATACACGGTGTCATTGCCAAGCCCTGCTAATAGACGATTGTTGCCCTCATTGCCTTTTAGCAAATTATCTAGGTTATTACCTGCACCTGATAAATTGCCATCGCCTAACAAAGTCAAATTTTCAATGTTATCGCGCAAGATATAGCTAATAGAAGACTGTACGGTGTCAATACCTGCATCGGCTGCTTCAAATACAACATCACGTGCATGATTAACAATAAAGATATTATCATGCGTGTTACCCTGTAAAACATCAGCACCTACAGTACCAATAACTTCATTATTGGGCTGCAACAGCAAGGTTTGTGTCGCTTCAATGATGCCGCCATGACCATCACTGACTTGGTAGTTTAAATTGACAGTGCCATTAAAATTGACGTGTGGCGTAAAGGTATAAGTACCATTTTCGTTATCAACTAACACACCTTGGTATGTTTTCAGATTTATAACACTTAACGCATCGCCATCAACATCACTAAACCCTTGTAATAAATCACTGACTAAGACTGTGTACGGTGTATTTTCTATACCATCAGTCAGGGCTGCACTTGGAGTGCCAGTGGGAGCTACATTGACATTGTTAATAGTTAATACAAAAACTTGCTCAGTGACCAAATCACCATCACTGGCAAGTACTTTAATATTGAGATTGGCTGCATCATTAAAACTGGGTGTACCAGTAAAAGTACGGGTGACAGCATCAAAATTTAACCAAGTCGGCAAGGCATCACCATTGGTTTGCATCGCAGTGTAAGTTAAGTGGTCACCATCAATATCTTCAAACACACTTTCGGAAAAGGTAAAACTGAATAGTTGATTTTCATCAATTTGTTTGGGCTCAAAAATAATATTTGGATTAACAATCGGCGCATCATTAACGGCATCCAACACTAAGCTATTATTGGCATCAATGACACCACCACGACCATCACTGACTTGGTAATTTAAATTGATTGTGCCGTTAAAGTTTGCATGAGCAGTAAAGCTGTAAGTGCCGTTTTGATTATCAGTTAACACGCCATGAGTGGCTGTTAAATTGACAACACTTAAAATGTCACCATTAATATCGGTAAACCCTTGTAATAAATCACTGGCATATAATGTGTATGAAGCATCTTCAAAGCCATTTACTAACGTTGCTTGCGTACCAGTTAAAACAGGTGGCTGTTGCAAACGTTGACTAATGTCTATCAATGACCAATACGTACCATCGGCAAAGGTGATTGCGATTAAGTCTGTTTCCCAAAAGCGATAAGTGAAGTAGTTTTGAAACATGACGCTGTCGGTCGTATCATCGATGCTGAAGATTAAACTAGAACGATCTTCGCTGTAAGTTAAATGAATATCCCTGACATTAATGCCAGTACCAAATGACAAGGTGTCAGTACCGACAGTTATCACAGCAGCAAACTTATCATTATTAATATAAGTATTAATTAGGTCTTGACCATCTCCAAGATTAAACACATAGGTGTCGTTACCCTCATCGCCTTGCAAATAATCCTCACCTACCCCACCATTTAAAATATCATCACCTTCACCACCATATAAGGAGTCGCGTCCTTCTGCCCCCATTAACGTATCTTGGCCATTAGCTCCATAGATTTGGTCATTACCCGCATTACCAAAAATAAACTCGCTATTTTCTGTGCCTTGCACAATATCATCAGCAGTAGAGCCATTTTTTACTTGATAAACATATACACCGACACGTCCTGTATTACCTTCAACTTCATCTAATAACAAAACTTGTTCTTGATTACCAGAAATTGGTGATTCATAAGTCCCAACACCATTGCCTGCCGTATAACCCACACGCGCAGGCACACCACCTAAGCCATCTTCGCCCTCACTGGCATCGCCTGTTGTCCAATTGATTGTTTCATAACGAAAAAGAATATCAAAATCGCCATTATCACCATGTTTGATGAGCTGTAATTGAAAGGAGTTGATTTTGTTAGTATAAGAGTCGTAATAACCAACATCGTCCCATGTGGCAGTAAACACGCCATTTTCACTGTCTAAATCATAAAAAACTTGGTTAGTTCCCCTTGAGTTACCCCCCAATGATGGAGTAACCATACCACCGCGTGTATCAACATCTGCCCAAAAAGCGGCAATAATCGGTGAGTCAAAGGTCAAACCAATTTCGGCGGGCGTAAACTCTTCCAAACCACTGTTAAAAGTCAAATTGCCATTATTATTAACATACAAACTGGTGTAATTCGTACCAAAGAAATTTATCCCGCCATCACCAAACACCGAGCGAATATCAATTTCGTCTGAATAATAATCATCATTACGTTCTAGTACATATTCGCCAAAGCCAAACTCACCCCCTAAATAATTGACTAAGGCATTGCTTGATAAGTCTAAATAAAACTGACCAACAGCCGAGACCTCGCTTGAGCGTGCTGCTTGTACTACCGTGACATTGACCTGAGCAGCGGATGTTAAGCCCGAAGAATCTTGAATGGTATATTCAATAATTGCATCACCGACAAAATCTTGGTTAGGGATAAAAGTAATGGTTTTGTCTTCATTAACTAATACTTCACCTTGGTTGGATGATAAAGCGACAATATCTAAAGTATCACCATCTCTATCCTTATCATTAGTTAGGACGTTTATGGTGACTGCTTGACTGCCTGTGCTAATAGCAAAGTCATCCTTAGCAACAGGTGCCGTATTCCCTCCGCCTGTAGGAGTAACAGTCACTGTCAAGGTAGCTGTGTCGGTATTGCCAAATGAGTCTTGTATTTCATAAATGACATCAATCTCTTGACCACCAATTGTAGAATTAGGCGTAACAGTAATGACCCCATTTTCAACACTCAGATCATCGACTTCACCACTTGCAACAAAAACATCTACAATGGATAACTCATCGTTATCAGAATCAATATCATTTTCTAAAACATTGATACTCACTGGGGTGAATTCATCGGTTGTAGCTTGGTCATCATTGGCAATAGGGGTATTATTAAAACCACCACCGCCATCTCCTCCGCCCCCACCACCCGTATCACCCAACACATCAACCATCACAAAAGATTGTGCCGTATTGCCAAAAATATCTTGGACGGTATAAGTAATAGTGTCTATACCTGCAAAGCTGGCGGTGTAATTAATGGTATTAAATTCGGTAACATAAGCAAAACCATTGCTGGCCATCGCACTAATAACGGTTAAATTATCACCGTCTGGGTCACTGTCATTACTAAGCACATCTATGTTTTCAATCGTGCCGAATTCATAGACAGATGCTGAATCTTGTTGTGGGGTGGGTGCTTGATTTTCGGAAGAATTTGCTAAAAAAGAGAGTTGTCCATCTAATGGCTGATTTAAGGGCAGCGTAGTCGTATTTGCTTGTCCGCCCAGCGTAGGCATTTGCCCTGAAGAAAGTGTGCCAGAAGAAGTAACTTGCCCATTTACTGTTAATACACCACTGGTGTTAATAATAATTCCGCTCATTTTTTATTTGCTCCTAGAAAGTCCAAATAGGGTATTGGATGAATTGATGCTGAATGCTGAATAAGAAGATATTGCCGTCCATAGCAGATGACTCACAGAAATTGATTTTTATTTAGGCGATTTTAGATGCTTTTGTTGATATTTACTAACTTAAATTCTCACTCTTTTAACGCAAAAAAGAAAGTGTTTAATAAGGGTTCGGCTAAATATCTAAAGAAGGTTCTTTCGCCTGTTTTAAACAACACATCCACAGGCATGCCTGCACTAATATGTTGATATTTTAATTTTGCTAAAGATTGATTATCTATCACCAAACGTACTGCAAAATAAGGTGGATTATTATTGTTTGGCACTAATTGGTCAGCAGATATCTGTATCACTTTGGCTTCGACTACAGGATTTAAACTATCTAATGCCAACAAACGAACATGGGCGATTTGATTTAACTGTACTTTTTCGATTAAGTGTGGCGCAACTTTGGCATCAACAATCACTTGTTGTTGGGTGGGAACAATATCCATTAACACTTGCCCCGCACTAATCACGCCGCCTTGAGTATGAATGGTTTGTGCCACAATTTGCCCAGATGCAGGTGCAACAATATCAGTATGTTGTAAGCGATGTTGTAGGCTAATTTTTTCTTGCGCCAAAATAGTCAACTGCTGTTCCACTTCGCTCATTTCACGTTCTATTTCTTGTTGATACTGAACTTTTTTTAAGCCGATTTGTTGAGTTAATTCATGGATGTTTGCCTGTTGTTGAGCCAATGCTAATTTTGCTTCGTCTTGCTCAACTTCTTTTTCGAGCTTTTCGCGCTCTAAGGCCAAAATACGCTCTTGTCCTGCATAACCTTGGGTATTTAAAGATTGATGGGCATTGATTTCTTGAGCCAATAAATTAATTTGTTGTTGCCGACTCTGAATAACCGCTTGTTGATGCTGTATCTCTTGTTTTTTGGCGGTAATGCTTTGGCTTAATAACTTTTGCTCTATGGCTGCCGCTTGTACTCGTGCCAATAACAACGCACTTTGGGTTTGAATAGCGTGTTGGACATGGCTATTTTGTGGGTCTTGTAATGCTGCAACTTGACTAAAATCAGTGGTGTCTTGTTGTTGACGCTCGGCCAACAAACGCGCTAATCGTGCCGAAAATTGAATATATTGTTGTTGAGATTGTTGTAATTCGGCTTGAATTTGAGTGTTGTCTAAACTTAATAAGCGTTGTCCTTGTGCCACATACATCCCTTCACGCGCCCATAAGTATTTAACCACGCCACCCTGTTGATGTTGTACCGATTGCCGTTGACTTTGAATGCCGATGACTCCCTGTGCAGGTACGCCCGAATCAATCGGCATTAAACTGCCCCATAACATAAAAATCACAATAAACAATACAAGGCCATAACGTCCCCAACGTGCAGGCAGTTTGTCGTTGGCAAGTTGTTGTAACTGTTGTTCGGTGCTAAGTGGCTGCATGAGCTTATGCACCTTTGTTTTGCAGTTGTTTTAATACTTGCTCACGCGCACCAAATAATACTTGCGCGCCATCTTGGAGTAATAACATCAAATCAACCGCCGCTAAAATATGAGTACGGTGCGAAATCACCACGACGGTTATACCTTGTTGTTTAAGAGCAACTAAAGTATCCACTAAGGCTTGATCGCCTTGGTCGTCTAAGTTGGCATTAGGTTCGTCCAATACCACCAATTTAGGCGAGCCAAACACGGCACGGGCTAAGGCAATACGTTGCCGTTGCCCACCTGAAAGTTTTGCCCCACCTTCACCAATCAGCGTGTCATAACCTTGTGGTAAACGCACAATCATGTCGTGAACATGAGCCAACTGTGCTGCTTGCAACACCAAAGATGAATCAACTTCTTGAAAACGCGCAATATTTTCTGCTACCGTGCCTTGAAACAGCTCAACATCTTGCGGTAAATAACCGACATATTGTCCCAGTTTTTCGCGTGGCCATTGTTGCAAATCTGCCCCATCTAAGCGTACTTCGCCCCCATGAGGCACTATCAAACCTAATATGGTACGAGCTAAGGTGGATTTACCCGAAGCACTCGCCCCAACAATGGCTAAACTTTGACCAACTGCCAAACTAAAACGAATTTGCTTTAAAACAGGCTCTTTTTTACCCTCTACTACGACTGTGATATTTTCGACATTTAACTGACCGCATGGCGTAGCCAAAGCAAATGGGACTTGCTGTTGCTTATCTTCGGCTAACAATTGACTTAAACGCTGATGCGCGTTTAAGCCTGCCATCAGTTGTTTCCATGAGCCAATCAATTGCTCGGCAGGGGCAAGCGCACGACCTAACAAAATCGAACCTGCAATCATCATACCGCCCGACATTTGGCCTTTTAATACCAAATACGCGCCCACGCCTAATACCAAAGATTGTAGTGTTAAACGAATATAACGACCGATAGCACTTAAACGCGCCATATAATCACTGGCTTGAATTTGTAATAACAAGGCTTGACGATTTTGCGCTTGCCAACGTTTGCCCAATACAGGAATCATGCCCAAGGCCGAAATAATCTCAATATTGCGGTGTTGTTTGTTAAGCATAAATGCTGCTTGGCCTGCAATTTTACTTGATTCGGCTAATGGCTCTTGGGTGAGTTTTTCGGTCAAAATAGCGATGATAATTAACAACAACATCCCAACAACAGCCAATAAACCTAATGGCCATTCAAAAGCAAACAACACACCAACGTATAACGGAATCCACGGCAAGTCTAAGAGTGCTAACACAAATGAGCCTGTCACAACTTGACGGACTGCCGCAAAATCTTGCATCACTTGTGCGGGTGATAAACTGCGCGCTAGTGGCTGGTCAGAAAAAGCAGCGGCATGAATACGATTACTTTGTGCCAAATCCATACTGGCACTGAGGCGTAATAACACATTAGAACGCACCCATTCCAATAAGCCAATCAACAAATACACCACTAAAATAATGGCGGTAATCGCAAACAAGGTGAATTGGTTTTGACTACTCAAGACACGGTCATAGACCTGTAACATATAAATTGATGGCGCAAGCATTAGCACATTTAGCACCATGCTAAATAGGATTAATGTCGGCAAAATGGGTTTAAGCGGCTGAAGTATAGCTAACAATCGAGACACACTGCCGTTGTTTTCAGGCATAAACTAATATCGCTTTATGAATTAAAATCAGATAATTGGGACTTACGCATTTTGGCAAAATTTACATCCTCCCTTCGACTCCGCTCAGGGAGCATTTTTGCACTGGCCACCTTTCGACTCCGCTCAAGGAACAGAATTTTAGTGGCTGAGCGGAGTCGAAGCCTCAATCAATTTAAGCTCGCGGTCACAGGCGTTGCGCTATCGCTTGAACCGTTGGCTAATTGCCCTAAATCATTTTTGCCCCAACATTTGACGATGCTGTTATCTTCAATACTACAACTATGAAAGTCGCCTGCACTGACACGACGTTTACCCGTTAAACTGGCGACTAAAATAGGTTTTTTATCCATAGTCAGCGCATCAATCGTTTGTGCGGTTTGACCCACTTCACGGCTACCCCAACAGTAGGTTTTATTATCAGCAGTTACAGCGCAACTATGCTCTTTACCTAAAGCAAAATCGACCACCGAAGCTGTTAAGCTTACGACTACAGGCACAGCAGAGTCGGTGGTGCTATCGTTACCTAACTGGCCTTTATTGTTGAGTCCCCAACAATACACATCATTAGCGCGGGCGACACAGGTATGGGCAAAACCCGCATCAAGTTGCTGCACACTTCCTGCTAAACTGATTTGTGTAGGCTGATAACGGGTGACTTGGTCATTTAAACCCAACTGCCCTGCATCATTCGCTCCCCAACAAAATAGCGAGTCATTTTGACTAATCGCGCATACATGATGTTTACCTGCAACCAGACGTTTTACTTTTAAGTTTGCACCCAATGTTACCGTTTGTGGGCTAAGGCTACGCACTGTTGTTGCACCAATAGCTAACTCGCCTTGACTATTACTACCCCAACATTGGATATTGCCATTTTCTAATAACGCACAACTGCTTTGATAGCTTAATGCTAGTTGGGTAACTTTAGTCGCTAAGCCGACCACAGACGTTGCTTGTAAACGGGCAGTTTGTGTACCATCACCTAATTGACCATTATTGTTATCGCCCCAACAACTCACAGCGCCTGTTTGACTGATGGCACAAGCATGGTTATAGCCCATCGCCACTTGTTTAGCCCCCGTGACATTAGCGACCGTGACAGGTGTTACTTTAAAGCGATTACTGGCATTTAAGGCCACGCCTTCACCTAATTGACCAAAATCATTGCCACCCCAACATTTCACTGTACCTGTGCTAGTGACCACACAATTACTGTCTTGATGCGAAGATAAGGACTGTAAGGCTTTCACAGTGACCGTAGCTTGACCTATTGCTCGATTGCCTTGCGTATCAGTCACGAGATAACTCAGCGCAATATCACCTACAACATTGGCATTTGGTATTAAGTTAAGTTGTTTTTTATCAGCACTAACAGTCACTGTGCCTTGTGCTGGCGTGAGTAATGCTGCTGAAACTAAATTTAATGCACCAGACTCAGGGTCTATATCATTCGCTAATACGTTTAATGTCAGGCTATTACCTTCTAAGACATTAAAAAAATCGGCTACTGCAACGGGCGGCTTATTAACCACTGTGGTATTGTCACTACCCGCGCTATTGCCATCACCACCACAACCAATCAACACAGCACTGATTAAACTACTTGCCAAAGCTAACTTGAATTGCATTTCTTCACTCCATTTGGGAATTATTTAAAGCAAAATATCATCTTGCTTGAGTTCCAATACACCCACTAATTTAATTTCAAAGTCGGCTTGACCATCACCGTTAATATCACCCTGCAATAAACGCTGACTAAAACGTAATTCACCTGCGGTATTACTAAAGGCTTGGTTAGCTATAAAATCAAAGTTTTGATTGCCCGCTAGATTAAAATTAGCATCAATTTTTGAGACATCGATTTTATCACCACGCGCTGCGGAAAAGTCCAATACCTCACCCAAACGTAATACGCCATTTTCACTGTAACTAAAACCAAAGGTATCCGCACCTTCGCCACCTAACAACACATCGCGTCCTGCACCACCTTCTAAGGTGTCATTACCTGCGCCGCCTTGTAGTTCACCACCGCCATCATTGTTTTGTAGGGTGTTATTGCCACTATTCCCTTGTCCTAATAAACCCGACTGTAAGCCTGAAAACTGTAACTTTTCAAAACCATCGGGCAAGGTAAAGGAAATCGTCGTTTGTACTTGGTCGTTACCACTACTATCGGTAATGACATCACCTTCGTCATCCACAACAAAAATGTCATCGCCTGCACCACCGTGCATGGTGTCTTGGCCGTCTCCACCATTTAAAATGTCGTTTCCTGCCTCACCAAACAGCACATCATTACCGTTGCCGCCATTTAAAATGTCATCACCTTCACCGCCGCGTAAGGTATCATTACCACTGCCTCCGTTAATGGTGTCATCACTTTCATCGCCTTGATGTGTTTCATTCACCACATAATCAACAGGTAACGTAATAATCACACTGTCGCTAAATTGGCCATCATTGATGGTGATGTGTAAACCACGTTGACTTGCGCCTTGTTCAGCACTGGTACTTAACGCCAAGCTATCTAAAACTTGTTGATACTGTGCCAAACTTCCTAAGCCAAGAATGGTCATTACACCTGTATCAGCATCATAATTCGCTTGTAAATTTGTCCCTTGTGTTGTGACCGATAATACATCTTGAGCCGTACCTTGTTGTAAGGCAATGGTTAAACTGGCTAAGGGCTGGGCATCAACCTCCTCTATTTGCAAACCAAAAGCCAAACCGACTAACACTGCTGCCGCGTCTTCAATTAAACGGCTGGTATTGTTGGGCTTAGTAACTCTTAATACAGGTGCATCATTAACAGGGGTAACATTGATTTTGGCCGTGCCTATGACCGTTGCGCCTTGTGCATCTTTGACCGTGTACGATAGATTGACTTGTCCCGTAAAATTAACGGTGGGGATAAAGACAATTTTTTGTTCACTGCTAATAAATACCTGTCCACCTACATCTAGTGAGACATCTGTTAAAGTCAGTACGTCATTATCTGCATCTGTTATTCCTGCCAACACATCTAATTCTAAACGACTGTCTTCGGGAAGTTGGCGAATAATCGGCTCAACACTTATCACAGGGTCATCATTGACCGAGCTAACAACAAAACTATTCGCTGCATTAACCAACCCACCTTTGCCATCACTCACTTGATAACTCAGGTTGACTGTGCCATTAAAGTTGGCATCAGGCGTAAAGCTATATGTGCCGTTTTGATGGCTCACTAATACACCATGATTAGCTTGCAGATTGATGACGTTTAGCGTGTCATTTTCTGCGTCACTATAACCTTGTAATAAGTCGCTGGCTTTAATGGTGTAAGTAGTGTCTTCTGTGCCATTCGCTAACATGGCAGGCGTGCTGATTAAGACAGGCGACGTGTTGTTTGGCACGTCTTGAATCGTGACAATAAAACTTTGACTGGTCGTTAATTGGCCATCACTCGCTACGACTTTGATATTTAAAACACCCGCATCATCAAAGCTCGGAGTCCCACTAAAGGTTTGAGTATTGGCATCAAAACTTAACCAACTCGGCAAGGCAGAACCATCCGCTAACGTCGCCGTATAACTTAAAGCGTCACCATCTAAATCAATAAACGCTTCACTCGGTAATTGATAACTAAACGCTTGGTTTTCGTTGGTACTTTGATTGATAACAGGCTCAATCACCACAGGCGCACGATTCACATCTAAAACATCAACCGTAAACGTTTGACTCGCGCTTAATGTTCCATCACTCGCTACGACTTTAATGCTCAACACACCCGCATCATCAAAGCTCGGTGTACCGCTCAAGGTTTGGGTATTGGCATTAAAACTTAACCAACTCGGCAAAGCAGAACCATCCGCTAACGTGGCTGTGTAACTTAAAGCGTCACCATCTAAATCAATAAACGCTTCGTCAGGTAATTGATAACTAAACGCTTGGTTTTCGTTAGTGCTTTGATTGATAACGGGCTCAATCACCACAGGCGCACGATTCACATCTAAAACATCTAAAGTAAAACTTTGACTCGCGCTTAATGTTCCATCACTCGCTACGACTTTAATGCTCAACACACCCGCATCATCAAAGCTCGGCGTACCGCTAAAGGTTTGGCTATTGGCATTAAAACTTAACCAGCTCGGCAAGGCAGAACCATCCGCTAACGTGGCGGTATAACTTAAGGCATCGCCATCTAAATCAATAAACGCTTCACTCGGTAATTGATAACTAAACGCTTGGTTTTCGTTGGTGCTTTGATTGATAACAGGCTCTATCACCACAGGCGCACGATTCACATCTAAAACATCTAAAGTAAACGTTTGACTTGCGGTTAATTGGCCATCACTCGCTACCACTTTGATATTTAAAACACCCGCATCGTCAAAGCTCGGTGTCCCGCTAAAGGTTTGTGTTACCGCATTAAAACTTAACCAACTCGGCAAAGCAGAACCATCCGCTAACGTCGCCGTATAACTTAAAGCGTCACCATCTAAATCAATAAACGCTTCACTCGGTAATTGATACGTGAAGACTTGGTTTTCGTTGACCGATGTATCCGCAATGTCTGTTTTGACTTCGGGTGCATGGTTTTGTGGCACATCAATAACATCTAAGCTAAACACTTGTTCAACAAATAAACCCGCAGGGTCAGTCGCGGTGACTTTAACCGCTAAAACACCCGCATCATCAAAGCTCGGTGTACCGCTCAAGGTTTGGGTATTGGCATTAAAACTTAACCAACTCGGCAAAGCAGAACCATCCGCTAACGTCGCCGTATAACTTAAAGCGTCACCATCTAAATCAATAAACGCTTCACTCGGTAATTGATAACTAAACGCTTGGTTTTCGTTGGTACTTTGATTGATAACAGGCTCAATCACCACAGGCGCACGATTCACATCTAAAACATCAACCGTAAACGTTTGACTCGCGCTTAATGTTCCATCACTCGCTACGACTTTAATGCTCAACACACCCGCATCATCAAAGCTCGGTGTACCGCTCAAGGTTTGGGTATTGGCATTAAAACTTAACCAACTCGGCAAAGCAGAACCATCCGCTAACGTGGCTGTGTAACTTAAAGCGTCACCATCTAAATCAATAAACGCTTCGTCAGGTAATTGATAACTAAACGCTTGGTTTTCGTTAGTGCTTTGATTGATAACGGGCTCAATCACCACAGGCGCACGATTCACATCTAAAACATCTAAAGTAAAACTTTGACTCGCGCTTAATGTTCCATCACTCGCTACGACTTTAATGCTCAACACACCCGCATCATCAAAGCTCGGCGTACCGCTAAAGGTTTGGCTATTGGCATTAAAACTTAACCAGCTCGGCAAGGCAGAACCATCCGCTAACGTGGCGGTATAACTTAAGGCATCGCCATCTAAATCAATAAACGCTTCACTCGGTAATTGATAACTAAACGCTTGGTTTTCGTTGGTGCTTTGATTGATAACAGGCTCTATCACCACAGGCGCACGATTCACATCTAAAACATCTAAAGTAAACGTTTGACTTGCGGTTAATTGGCCATCACTCGCTACCACTTTGATATTTAAAACACCCGCATCGTCAAAGCTCGGTGTCCCGCTAAAGGTTTGGGTATTCGCATTAAAACTTAACCAACTCGGCAAAGCAGAACCGTCGGCTAACGTCGCACTGTAAGTTAATGTGTCGTTATCTAGGTCGATAAAGGCATCAACAGGCAATTGATAACTAAAGGCTTGGTTTTCGTTAATTTCTTGATTGTCGACTGGAACTAAAGCCGATGGTGCATCATTAAACGCATCCAGTACAAAGCTATTAGACGCATCAACCGCTCCACCTTTGCTATCACTCACTTGATAATTGAGGTTGACTGTGCCGTTAAAGTTGGCATCAGGCGTTAGCGTAAATGTGCCATCTTGATTGTCTGTCAATGCGCTATTGTCTGCTTTAAGGTTGACAACACTTAAAGTATCACCGTCAATATCACTAAAGCCTTGTAATAAGTCGCGGGCTTTAATTGTGTAAGTCGTGTCTTCTGTGCCATTCGACAAGCTAATCGGACTAGACGGCGCAATGGGTTTGTCATTCACCGAAGCTAAGTTAATAGTTTGCGTGGCATTAAGCGTAAAGTCACCGTCACTGACCTGATAACTCAGTGTCACTTGACCATAATAATTAGCATCAGGCACAAGACTATAAGTGCCATCCAAGTTATCCAAAACTTGAGCATGGTCAGCCGTCAAATTGCTAAGCAATAAACTATCGCCATCAACATCGCTAAAACCTTGCAATAAATCATTGGCATTGAGCTTATAAACTGTATCCTCGAAACCATTAGCAAGTTGTGCTGTGGCCTGTCCTATTGGTGCATCGGCTTGATTGATGAGATTGATTTTTTGGTTTGCTAAAATACTACCGCCTTGACCATCTTTAACCTCATAACTGATATCTACCACACCTGCAAAATCGGCATCGGGATACAAAGTATATGAACCATCAAAATTATCGACTACCGTACCATGTGTCACATTGACTTGATGAACAAACAGCGTATCACCATCTGTATCGGCATAACCTTGTAATAGTTCGCTGGCGTAAAAAGTATAAGCAGTATCTTCTAAGCCTTCTAATTGTGCGGGGGTACTGATTAGCTCAGGTGCATCATTAACGGGGTTAACAACAACTTCTAAGAAGCTATCTACCACGCCGCCTTGATTATCACTGACACTAAAACTAATAATTGCTGTACCATTAAAATTGGCGTTAGGCGTAAAACTAATCGTGCCATCTTGGTTAAGGACGGCTAGACCTTCAGTATCATTAAAACTTAAGCTACTAACACTCAACGTATCGCCATCTAAATCTGTCACGCTTGATAAAATATCAAAGGTTTGTGTCGCACTATCTTCATCAATTGATACAGGACTCAGATTAACTTCAGGCACACGATTAACATTATTTACCGTTAAAACAAACTCTGCCGATGCCGACAAACCGCCACTGTCTGTCGCCGTAATCACAATCGTGGTTACGCCTGCATCATCAAAGCTTGGTGTCCCCGAAAAAGTCCCCCTCCGCTCATCAAAACTTAACCAACTAGGTAAGTTATTGGCCGTGTAACTAAGCCCACCTTCATCACTATCAATATCATTAAATGTGCCATTAGGGATTTTATAAACAAAAGTAGCGTTTTCATCAGTTTGTTGAGGAATTAGGGGCGAAGGCTCACTCGCTTGAGGCGCATCGTTCACCGAAGTCACTGTAATACTTTCGGTGCGCGTGACGGTTAAACCTTGGTCATCTTTGATGACATAAGTAATTTCATCAATCCCGTTATAATTTAAGTTAGGCTTATAAGTAATACTTTGGTCAACATTGATAACGACTGTCCCCGCAAGAGCTGTGACCGACTCAATAGTTAGCACATCGCCATCGGGGTCGCTCACCCGCGCCAACACATCAATCACTAATTCGGTGTCTTCTTGCGTCTCTAAAGGCGGCATATCATCAATGGCAATTGGAGCTTGATTAACATCGGTAATATCTAAAATAAACGTTTGACTAGCGGTTAATGTGCCATCACTGGCAATCACTTTAATCACTAACGCATCGGCATCATCAAAGCTGGGTGTGCCGCTAAAGGTTTTCTCTTTGTCGTTAAAACTTAACCAAGTAGGTAAAGGTGAACCATCTTCTAGACTGGCACTGTAGCTCAAATTATCGCCATCAATATCGGCAAAGGCATCATCAGGCAAGACAAAATTAAAGGCTTGACCTTCATTCGTTTGTTGGTCATCTACAGGCACTAAAGACATTGGCGCATCATTGACTGCATTAACCGTAATAATGGCTTGACCTATTACCGACTCAACACCATCACTGACTTTATAACTTAATTCAACTTGGCCATTAAAATCGGCGGCGGGGGTAAAAACCACTTCTTGGCTATCTAAAAAGCTTAATTTACCTTGTGTTGGGTCGGCAAGCGTGACATTGCTTAAGGTTAAAGGTTGACCGTCTTCATCAACCGCATTGGCTAATAAATCAAGGATGATGCTGCCATCTTCGTCCACTTCGGCACGGAAAATTTCATTGATTAACACAGGCGCAGTATTGCCAATAATGGCAGCAACTTGACTGGCGGTGAGCATTTCACCATCGGCAAAAACAATTTTTTCTACGGCATTAGCACTTGGGGCGAGTGTGCTTGGCCCTGCTGTGCCAATCACATCAAAAAAGCCATTTAAACGGACACTGTGTTGGTCACTACCCTGCACTTGTATCACCAACATACTGGCATTTTGCACGTCTTGGCTAAAAGTAACTTGCTGGCGAGTGAGTGTCGATAAAATCAGGGTATCACCAAGGCCAAAATCTTCATTAGCACTGGGATATTCTTCGTTATTGATATTGTCATGGCCTTCGGTATAGATATAGGTGTTATTGCCATCACCACCACTCAGAAAGTCGTTTCCTGCATTGCCTACTAAAACATCATCACCCACACCACCATCTATATAATCATTGCCATCTAAACCAGAAATCGTATCGTTACCTTCGTTGCCTGAGAGATAATCACCGCCACCACCACCTGCAATAATGTTATCTAATTCATTACCTGCCCCACTTAAACTCTCATTGCCTAATAAGGTAAGATTTTCGACATTGCTTGGTAAGGTATAAGAAATCGTGCTTTGGACGGTATCAAAACCTTGATTTCCCTCCTCAACAACAATATCGGCAAAATCATCTACCAAATAAACGTCATCGCCCGCACCACCTATCATCGTGTCGCCACCTGCGCCACCCTCTAAAATATCGTTACCATCTCCACCCAACAAATTATCAAAGCCATTGCCGCCTAACAGTGCATCATCTCCTGCATCGCCACTCAAGCTATCATCGCCATCCTCACCCCATAACGAATCACTGCCTTGTCCTCCCTCTAATTGGTCATCGCCCGCACCACCAATCACAATATCTTCACCCTCAGCACCCAACAAGGTATCGTTACCTTCTAAACCCTGAATAATATTATTGTTTAAATTGCCTACGATTTGGTTATCTAAGATATTCCCTGTCCCATCAATAGCGTCTGTGCCTGTTAAATACAGGTCATCAATGCCTTCGGGTAAAATATAAGAAACGTCAGAGCTATGCGATGTTCTTGAGGTGGCCATAATAGATACTCCTAATCTACGGGCAGCGCGCTTCATGCTTGTGCATTAACAGCCGTCCTTTATATCGTGATTAAACTGTGTGATGATGTACTAATTAAGAAGGTACTTTGCTTTGTTATAAGTGCTAAGACTATCCTATTTTTAGTTATTTTTTAAGTAAAATACATCACTTTGCTCACAATTTCAGCTTGTAAGGACATTATGCAAATTTATCTTGTTGGTGGTGCAGTACGCGACCAGTTACTAGGCATCTCTGTCAAAGACCGCGATTGGGTAGTTGTCGGCGCATCGCCGCAACAACTTTTAGATTTAGGCTATCAAGCAGTGGGCAAAGACTTTCCTGTTTTTTTGCATCCACACAGCCATGAAGAATACGCCCTCGCCCGTACCGAACGCAAAATTGGCACAGGCTATCATGGTTTTAGCTGCGAAACAGGCACACATATCAGTTTAGAACAAGATTTGGCTCGCCGCGACTTAACCATTAATGCCATGGCACAAAATGCCCAAGGCGACATTATTGACCCTTATGGTGGCCAAGCCGATTTAGACGCTAAATTATTACGTCATGTGTCTGCTGCTTTTGGCGAAGACCCGTTACGCATCTTACGCGTGGCACGTTTTGCGGCACGTTATGCCCATTTAGGTTTTAAGGTTGCGCCCGAAACCTTAATCTTAATGCAAAAGATGGTGGCCGCAGGTGACATCAATCATTTAACCGCCGAGCGCGTATGGCAAGAAACCGACAAAGCCTTAAACGAAACCCGACCCGATGTGTATATTGAAGTTTTACGCGCATGTGGCGCATTAGAAGTGCTATTTCCTGAGTTAAACCAATTATTTGGTGTACCACAACGCGCCGAATATCATCCCGAAATTGATACAGGCATTCATTTGTTGATGTGTTTACAAGTCGCTGCGCGTGATAAATTGTCGTCAGAAGTGCGTTTTGCGGTGTTATTACACGATTTAGGCAAAGGTATTACACCGAGTCATATTTTGCCGCGTCATATTGGCCATGAGCAAGCAGGTGTGCCATTGGTGAAGGCGTTTTGTGCGCGCTATAAAGTGCCTAAAGATTATCAACAATTGGCAGAAATGGTCTGTGAGCATCATTTGGAGTGTCATCGTGTTGTAGAGTTGCAAGCCAAAACCTTATGGAAAAAACTACACGCCCTTGATGCCTTGCGCCGTCCTGAGCGTTTTAAGGCGTTTTTATTGGCCTGTAAAGCTGATACTCAAGGTCGTTTAGGTTGGGAGCATAAAGATTACCCACAGATTGATTACTTTTGGCAAGCACGAGAAGTCGCTGTTGCGATTACACCCAAGCAGCTTGTTAACGGTGAACATTTAACAGGACAAGAACTAGGTGATGCACTTAATGCCGCACGGATTATGGCTTTAGCACAATTTAAACAGGATTATCATGCCCAAAACAATCATCAATCGACCTAAAGTTGTGTTAGTGACAGGCGGTGGCCAACGGGTTGGTGCAGCCATTGTCAGACAGTTACATACAAAAGGTTGGATAGTCATTATTCATTATCGTTATAGCGCGCAAGCAGCCAAAGATTTGGCTTTAGAGCTTAATCAACGGCGTGCGGAGAGCGCATTTTGTTTGTATGCTAATTTAGATAATATCGAAGAAATCCACGCCTTACCCACACAAATACTTGCATTAACAGGCTGTTTAGATGCTTTAGTCAATAATGCCTCCACTTTTTACCCGACTCAGATTGGCGAGGCTTCGTTAGAGGATTGGGATGACCTGATGAGTAGTAATGCCCGCGCCCCCTTTTTTTTAAGTCAGGCACTTAATCACCTGTTGCAAGAGACAGGTGGCAGTATTGTTAATATCGTTGATATTCATGCCCAACGTCCCTTTAAACAACACACGATTTATTGTATGGCTAAAGCGGCATTACAGATGATGACCTATGCTCTTGCTAAAGAGCTTGCGCCTAAAGTGCGCGTCAACGGCGTAGCACCAGGTGCCATTTTATGGCCAGAGGCAAACAGTGCCTCAGCAATCACCACCGATACTCAACAACAAATTTTGGCCAGCGTGCCGTTGCAGCGTTCAGGCTGCCCTGAAGATATTGCGCGTACCGTGAGTTTTTTAATTAACGATGCACCTTACATTACAGGCCAAATTATTGCGGTTGATGGCGGCAGAAGCCATACATTGGGATTGGAATAAAAAAGGGCTTAGAAATCTAAGCCCTTTTTTATTTAATTGATTGCTTTTATAACGGCATTAACTCCAATTAGCAGCAATCACGCTTAAAACACTGGCATACGTGCCACTGTCTAAAGTGGTTGTGCCTACAGGCGGTGGGCTAAAACTCGACATGGCAGCAACTAAGTTTTGCACTTGGCTTGAGGCCAACACATCACCTGTTGCCGTGCGGATTTGTTCAACTTGATTGACTGTGCCACCTACATACCAGTTATTAACCGTTACCTTGTCCGTGGTGCCAATAATACTCACCTCTAAGTTATTCCCTACTTTCTTAAACCATAATTGCTCTTCCGTAACGCCTGACAAAATGCTTAACACATCAGCCGTACCCGAAATCTCGGTAATCAGGTCTTGACCTCCACCAATTCCAAATACATAGGTGTCGTTGCCTGTGCCGCCATATAAGGTATTATTACCACTGTTGCCCGTTAAAACGTTGTTGAGGTTATTGCCTGCGGCATTAACATTGCCTGTGCCAATTAACGTTAAATTCTCAACATAACGGTTATGCAAACTATAATAGACACTGCTCAAAATCGTATCGGTACCGCCTGTCACGCTTTCATTGATGACATCATCAGCCACATTATCCACATAGTACAGGTCGTTACCCTCACCACCACTTAATATATCAGCTCCTAAGCCACCATCTAAAGTATCGTTACCTGTACCGCCACTTAAGGTGTTATTGCCACTATTACCTGTTAAAACGTTGTTTAAGCCGTTACCTGTGGCCGTCACGTTATCCGTGCCTGTCAATGTTAAGTTTTCTACTGAGCGGTTGTTGATACTATAACTCACCGTGCTAAAGATACTGTCTAAACCACCTGTACTTTGTTCGTTAATAACATTGTCGCCAACATTATCGACATAATAGGTGTCATCTCCTGCGCCACCATCTAATACGTCTGCACCTAAACCCCCGTCTAAAGTGTCGCTACCTGTACCCCCGCTTAAGGTGTCGTCACCTGCGGCACCAATCAAACTATTATTGCCACTGTTGCCTATTAAAACGTTATTGGAACTGTTACCCGTCGCTTGCAAATTATTTGCACCAATTAACGTCAAATTCTCAATATATAGGTTATTGAGACTATAGGTCAGACTACTAAAAATCGTATCTATGCCATCTGTTACTAATTCATGCTCAATAGCATCACCTACATTGTCTACATAATACGTGTCATTACCTGCACTACCACGCAAGGTGTCTGCTCCTAAACCGCCATCTAAGGTGTCGTTGCCTGTTCCGCCATATAAGATATTATTGCCACTGTTGCCCGTTAAGACATTGTTTAAGTTATTGCCTGCGGCATTGACATTACCTGTGCCAATTAATGTTAAATTTTCAACATGGCGGTTGTTAAGGCTGTAACCCACGCTACTGAAAATCGTATCGGTACCACCCGTGACCTGCTCGTTGGCAACATTATCACCCACATTATCCACATAATACGTGTCATTACCTGTACCGCCATCTAATACGTCCGCACCTAAGCCACCATCTAAGGTGTCGTTGCCTGTACTTCCACTCAGCGTATTATTGCCACTGTTGCCAGTTAATACGTTGTTTAAACTATTTCCTGTGGCCGTCACATTACTTGTGCCTGTTAAAGTGAGGTTTTCCACATAACGACCACTTAAGCTATAATTCACACTACTGATAATCGTATCAATACCGCCGCCTGTTTGTAGCTCATTGATCACATTGTCGCCAATATTATCCACATGGTACGTGTCGTCACCTGTACCACCATCTAATACGTCTGCACCTACGCCACCGTCTAAGGTGTCGTTACCGCTTCCACCACTCAGCGTATTGTTACCACTATTACCCGTCAACACATTGTTTAACATATTGCCTGTGGCCGTTATCGCATTTGTTCCCGTTAAGGTTAAATTCTCGACAAAACGACCATCCAAACTGTAATTGACGCTACTAAAGATACTATCTAAACCGCCTGTGACTTCCTCGTTGACAACATTATCACCCACATTGTCCACATAATAGAGGTCGTTGCCTGCGCCACCGTTTAAAATATCTGCATCTAGGCCACCATCTAATACATCGTTTCCTGCTCCGCCCATCACACTGTCGTTACCACCACCACCAATAAACGAGTCGTTGCCCATGTTGCCTGTCAACATGTCAGCACCTGCACCGCCCACTAGGAAGTCATTACCACTACCTCCCATTACCATGTCATCGCCTTGACCCGCGTTGACATAGTAGTTGCTGCTCGACATACTTTCGTCAATCATGTCCGCGACATTGGTTCCCAAAGTCGCCACATTAAACTGATCGCCACGCGCAACACCACTCACTAAATCTCGAATGTCTAAGGTCGTGCCTGCACCCGCAACAATCTCCACACCCTCGTCATCCGCACGACCCATATTGCCTGTTAATGCCCCTGTCCCATCTTCTGCTTGAATCCGTACCGCCAACATCCCGTCTTGATTCGCTAAGCTGCCTGCATCATTGACGTTGTTGTTACCTACTTCGGCACTGGTAAACATGACACGAATCTGACTGGCTCCTGTCGCTGACACATTTAAGGTGTCCATGCCTGTACCTAAGTCCATCATGTCCATGCCGTCACTGGCTAAGTTATATGCCGCAACAACATCGTCACCCTCATTACCCATCACACTGTCGTTACCACCACCACCAATAAACGAGTCGTTGCCCATGTTGCCTGTCAACATGTCAGCACCTGCACCACCCACTAGGAAGTCATTACCACTACCTCCCATTACCATGTCATCGCCTTGACCCGCGTTGACATAGTAGTTGCTGCTCGACATACTTTCGTCAATCATGTCCGCAACATTGCTTCCCAAAGTCGCCACATTAAACTGATCGCCACGCGCAACACCACTCACTAAATCTCGAATGTCTAAGGTCGTGCCTGCACCCGCAACAATCTCCACACCCTCGTCATCCGCACGACCCATATTGCC
>Ga0209599_10000215_pt1 | contig 41096 bp, 73 predicted proteins | sample Shrwel_input2_FT_FD_187534 | JGI IMG/M metagenome (GOLD analysis project Ga0209599, IMG submission 187534) | Subsurface microbial communities from deep shales in Ohio, USA - Utica-3 well 1 S input2 FT (SPAdes) (version 2) ...
GATCCAGAAAATCTTGCCAGTGCCATTACTGCGTTTGAAGCCGTGCCCTGGAGCAAGCGTATGCGGGATTCCGGTGATCCGGTGTTGGCAGAAATCGCCAAAACCACAGCAATGCGACTGTTTGATGATGCACCTCCGCTGTATCCAGACTCGCAGGACTAAATAATATAGAGAGGTTCATTATGAAATCAATGAGAGATTACATCAATTTAGTAGAAACTGCTATGACAGAATCCAAAAACAAACAGGATTTTGAGCATCATCGTGACATGGCAAAACTTGTCACAGATCCAGGCCGCCGAGCAATTCATGCTGCCAAAGCAACCAAGGCTGGCCAACGCTGGGACAATGAGAAAAAGCAAACCAACAAGCAAGGTGTGGCGGAAGAACAACTTGAAGAAACAACTCCGGACGCTGTAGCAAAAGTTGAACAACTTTTTAGACACAAGTAAACTCAATGTCAATCATTTAGAGAGCAAAACTTGCCCTTTTTGTGTCTAACTAAATTACCCTTGCCGCTACCTTCTTTGCCGCACTCACACATCCATTTCCATTGATTGATATGTGTTCCTGCATCAAGTTGCTGTTTATTTTGTAGCCTCATACGCTCTTTGTGTTCTTCTCCAAGCCAATGATGGGTGCCATCTTTCATCTTCTTTGCTGACGGATTGTTTTCACCCAAGAAGTGATGTGTGCCGTTGGCAATTCGTTTAGCATTGGTCTCTGGTCCCAGTAAGTGATGTGTGCCATTAGCGACCTTCGCTATACTTGGATTGTTCTCTCCGCTAAAATTATGAGTTCCTTTAGCAATGCGTTTAGCGTTGGCACCGATGAAATTATGAGTGCCGTTAGCGAGTTGTTTATGAACTGGATTGTTTTCACCCAAAAAATGATGTGTTCCTTGTTCAATTCTCTCAAGTGCCCGTTCCCTGGCATCTTCACTTGTCCAACCAACACTGGCTCTTTTGTAGTTCATATTCAACGGGTCATCAAAATGTTGGTCAATATACTTTTCTTCAAGTAGTATAAGTTCATCCAATGATGATGCCGTTGCTATGATTTCTTTGGATAAAGTGGATTTGTCTTTAATGCCAGAAACCCAATTACCGGAACCTAAATATCCGTCATCAATGTTTTCTGTTTGGTGTCTGCCGATGTAGAAACGGCCGTTTGTATGAGTGGTTTTATAGATGTATAAATACATTTGCTGATTGCTCCTTGTAAAAATATAGCAGTTAGAGAGGGTAGATGTTGGCGCATCGTGACCCTCACTTTTATTTATCCCAGAACTTGACAATAAATGATTTTGGTGCTATAATATAGTCATAATGTAACAAAACGAGTCTAACTATGAACATTCAAACAGTCCGTGATAACTTAAAAAATACCATTGCCGGCAAGGAAATGCTGTTAGAGACATACAAGAATCCCAGTATCCTGACCAAGCCGATTCGTGAGACAATGGCTCATATGTTGGAAATCAACATTGACGAACTCAAGCGTATCCTCAAGGATGTGGAACAGTGTGTGTTTGACTATGACGAATTGAAAGATGACCTGAAAGAAGCCAATGGTCGTGTTCGTCAACTTGAACGGCAAGCATCCGATGACAGTTGGATCACTAACCCAGATCGTATGGGCGGCGGCGGTTGGACGGCAGAAGAACTTGACCCTAACAGGGGTTGGAAATGATTGTCCCGGATTTAATCAAAGCCGTTGAAGAAGGAATGAAGGTACATACTATGATTAACGCAAAAGAAGCCCGTGAGTTAGTTGAGCAAAGTGATGCCGGCGTGAAAAGACGATTGGAACACATTGAAGTATTGATTAGAACAGAAGCCTCTTTGGGCAAGCGTGAAGTATTACTGAAGGACTATCTCTACCACGAAGACTGGATGAAGGTTGATAAGAGACCATACCGCGACCCTGAGTTTACTCCTGTTCAACGGTTGGTTAAGACTGAACTTGAAAAAGTAGGATTCACTGTGGACATTCACGGATACCCGATCACTATCGGTGGCGGTCTTGGTAGCATGGATGACAAGCCTCGCGAGGGGCACGATTATGCCATCAGAGTTAGGTGGTAATATGAAATATAATCACATTGCTTGGTGCAAAGACGAAAAGACAAATGCTGATAAAGTGTGGGGTGTGATTTGCTTACAAACACCAACATCATCTTACAATGGTGATGGTAAGTTCGTAACCTTCTGGGGTAGGCGCGGCGCGAAACTACAGACCAAGATTTGGGAAGGTACTAACTGGGACGCTACCCAAATGTTCCTAAAAAAACAAAGCAAAGGTTATCAGTCAGTTGAAAAAGATGAATTGGATGAAGTCTATCCAGAGTTCCAGCAAGACTTAGAGAAGACAGCATTCTGGGCGACATTTAAAATATAAATTACAAAGGCTCATAAATAACTTTATGAGCCTTTGGGAAAAACATCAATTGACATTTAAACGAATTGTTGCTATACTACTAACAACATTTGTATTCTTTTGGATGACAATGGATGAGGAGGATATCAGATATCCTACAGTCACACTTGAACATAAATGTGAGATAGCATTAAGGTCACTTAATATACCCGAACATGTTAAAAAACAATGTATTAAACTACTGAAAGACAATTATGAAACTAGCCCAGATTAATGAAGCAATGAATCATCAAATCACTGGTGGCTCTGAATATCAATGGCAATGCTTCCCTGATGCACGATTCTTAGATTACGAAAGTGATTACGCCCAGGTGTCTATATTGTATAGTACGGTAGATCAAACTGTATACCAAGCAGATACCTCGATTAAACATGATATGTGGTCAAAGGATGAAAAGCCTTATCGTTGGACTAACCCATTATTTAAAGACGCATATCTTAATGAAGCAAAAGAACGCAATATTGATCCCGACCAAGCTTGGGATGATGTTAAATGGGTTGAATTAGAAGTAGCCGAAGACTTCCTTGAGAAAGCTCAGGCTATGTTCAATGGCGATGAATGGGATAGTCGCATTCAAGTTCCGTTAGACTTAGATAATGACTTGCTATTGCAACTTGCTATGGAAGCACATAAGCGTGATATCACACTAAATAAAATGGTCGAGATTGTATTACAAGAGGCAATCGATCATCGTGTCAACGAAACATTAGGCTGATGCGTTATATAAGTGTAACAGGAGATCGTTATGAAAAAAATTCTAGTAGCATTGGCACTTGCAGTATCAGCGCCTGCATTTGCAATTGATTGTCGCAGGGGTGTTGACCATAAACATCCCGCATGTTATGGATACAGTTATGTAGATCATCGCCACATGAATCATCACCATCGTCCTACTATTGTATACCGAAATAATGATTGGGTGGGCCCAGCTATTGTAAGTGCAATAGGAACCGCAATCGTCATTGATGTAATGAACCGTAGACAAGAAACACAAATTGTAGTACAACCGACGGTGGGTCAATCTAATCAAATATGCACGCCGTGGACTGAAACATTGCAATCTGATGGAACGATAACACGGACTCGTACTTGTAATCAATGACTGAAATATTATACGGCGTTGGCAACTGGATTAAAGAGGATTGGCGAAGTAATCCTCTTAGATGTTTCTTAGAGATATTGGCTTGGTTCTTAAGTATCGGTTGTGCTTTTACAATGATGCTTACAGTACCAACTCCCCCTTTCTTAATTCTCTATCCACTATTCATTTTGCAATGTGCAATTTTTGCATGGGCGTCATGGACACGAAAGAGTTTAGGACTTTTAGCAAACTACATGTTGTTGGTAACTATTGACAGCGTAGCACTTTTTAGGATGATGACATAATGGCAACACAAATTAAAATGACAAACGATAAAACTGGTATCACCAGAGATGGATACATCGGGTTTAGTTACAGTTATTTTTTTCTAGGCATCTTTAACATGGGATGGTTAGTACCTTTATACAGAGGTGAATTGATTCTATCTCTTGTATGCTTAGTTATTCATATATTGACATTACCCTTCTGGGTAATTACCTCAGTAGTATTTGGTATATTCTTCAACAAATTCTACACTCTTAAATTAATTGAAGAAGGTTATCGTTTTAGTGATAGTGATACAGAACTTGTATCTAGGGCTAAAACAGTTTTAGGAATGAAACAATGAACATTACAACAGAATGGACTGACAAAGATTGGGATAAGTTTACTGAATGGCTTAAGGGCATGTTAGCAGTAAGCGAAGGTGTAGTCACATTCACAAAGTCTGATGGCACTGAGCGAGTGATGAAATGTACACTAGTACCAGATCAATTACCTAAAGTTGAAATTAAAGAGGATGCAAAGCCTCGTAAAGAATCAACTACAAGTATGCGTGTATTTGATTTAGAGAAAAAAGAATGGCGTAGCTTCACCATTAAGAAAGTCAAGCAAGTTAATTTCACTATAGAATGAACGATTTTGAGCAAGGTAACATTCACTACATGGCTAATGAGTATTACGAAGCCAGTGAATGTTACAGAAGATTTTTAGAACAAGAGCCAAACAATTATGTTGTATGGCACAATCTTGGCATTGCACTTTGTCAATTGGATCGTGATGAAGAAGCACTACAATGTTTTGAATTACCATGCTCACATAACTATGTTGAAAGTTGGTTGAGTCGTGGTACTGCACTGCGTAGTTTAGGCAGATACCGTGAAGCACTAATCACATTCGCACATACCTTTGCACTAGACCCCAAACACTCTACTGCATATAGCAATTACGGAAATACATTGCGTGAATTTGCACTACCAGAACTTGCTATCCCTTTCTTAAAGATAGCACAGGAACTAACACCTGGTAATGTTAACTATGAGTTGAACGAATCAGTCAGTCACTTAATGAAAGGTGACTTGATTGAAGGATGGAAAAAATACAATGCAAGATGGTATTATCAAAGTGATGTTAGTTTTAAGCCTAGCATTCCTGGGCCTGAGTATGACGGCTCTCAAGATATTGTCGGTAAAAGAGTCCTCGTATATTATGAACAAGGATTCGGCGACAGTATACAATTCATTCGATTTGCAAAGGTACTAAAAGATAAAGGTGCTGATGTTATTCTGGTAACGAAGCCACAGCTTTATGATTTGTTTAAATACAACTTTCCTGAGTTTGAAGTACTAAATTCTGATGAACAATTATCACCATATCATTATCATGTAGCATTAATGGATCTTCCTAAATGCTTCGGTACTACTATAGATACTATTCCATATCCTACTCCCTACTTAGATGTAAATGAAGGATTGAAACAGTTTTGGAAGATAAAGTTAGGACCTAAGACAAAGAAACGAATTGGTTTACTTTGGAGTCCAAATAAGATTGCCTTCATATCACGCTTTCGTAGAATTGAATTAGAACAACTACTATCCATTACAAGTGATGAATATGAATTTGTAAGTTTGTCGTATGAAGTAGATGAACAGATATTGGAGTTGTTATCAAAATACAATGTTAAAACTTTCCATGAAGACTTATCCGGATTCTATAACACGGCAGGATTGATTAGCCAACTTGACTTGGTTATCAGTATTGATACAGTAATCCCTCACTTGAGCGGAGCAATGGGAGTTCCCACTTGGGTGATGTTAACTGACTATGGTTGTGATTGGCGTTGGTTTATGAATCGCAACGACAGTCCTTTCTATAACTGCATGAGACTATTCCGTCAGACAAATGGTGTATGGCATACAGTACTTGAATCAATCAAACAGGAACTAAAACAGTTCGGTTGACACTAAATAAGACTCATGCTATACTATGGGTTATGAAACGAGAAATACTATCCTTCAAACTTGAGCCGATGAAACATCGTGCCCATCGTGTGTTGTTTGACGAGAACACACCGTTCAAACCTAAGGTTGTGCAATCCAAAAAAGGTGAGTACATTCGTAAACAAAAACACCGTAACAAAAATGAGTACTAAAATCTTACATGAAGATCACCGCGACTTGCTTGGTCGTGAGGTTAATGAAGGAGATGCTGTTGCATACACACATCATAATAGCCTTTATGTGGGTAAGGTTATCAAAATCACTCCCAAGCAGGTTCGTGTAATACCCATGTTAACAAATTATCGTAGTGATACGGGTTATCTAAAGTATACAAATCAATGTGTATTAATTGGTGGCCCTGAACTTACCGCCCATTTGTTAAAAAACATGTAAAAATTTGACAATAAATCCAATTTCTGTTACAATACATGTATTGAAACGATAAGGAATTGGAAGTATGAAATTCACTCTGATTACAAGTAACGGTAAAGTATTCACTTTCTTTATCAAGGCTGTAGCAGAAACTTATCAACAAGCATACGGTGGCACTCTGTTCACCGGTTCTATTCTTACTAAGGAAACACAAAATGAAACTTTCTCTTAAACAAACCGCCCTGATTCAAACAGTTAAACTGTTTGGTATTGCCATCCTATTCGCTGGCTTGGCGCATGTGGCCTTTGCCTACTTTACGGTGGTACAGATTGGCTTTGCCTTTGCTGTAGCTGTCTTGGTCGCCCTAGGCAAGATGGTCTATGATGTTGAACTGAGCAAAGCCGAACATCAGGAAACACTGAGCAAAAAGGATTGACAATAAATCAAGTTGGGTATATAATAGAATCTTAGACAGTTAACTAAAGGACTAGAAATGACATTGCAAGAAATCAATCGTGCTATCATCGCAGGCACTTTCTCTAACGAAGACCTGAATTCTATCGGGGATGCTATCAAGTTTGCCCGCAGTCAACTTGCTACCAAAGCCAAGTTTACATTCCGAGCAGGTTCACAAGTGAAGTTCACTAATTCCCGATCTGGTCAGACTGTACTTGGTACTGTTGAAAAGGTCAATCGTAAATTTATCATCGTCCGTGAAAACGGCAAAGCACTTGGTGGTAACTGGAAAGTGCCCGCTAACATGTTGCAAGCGGCTTAATTTTAACTTCAAGGAAAAATCATGGAAAAAATTATCGTTGTTGTCGGTGCTATTGTTGTCGGTATTGCAGGTCTGTTGCTTCTCAGTTTTCTGTTGAGTTGGCCCGTGTACATGTTGTGGAATGGTTGCTTGGTCGGCGCTGCTGCAGGTGTAGCTGAAGTAACTTGGTTGCAGGCTTGGGGCCTGACTGTGTTGTGTAGCTTCTTGTTTAAGTCTAGTGTGAGTAATACAAAATGAGCAAAGTAAACGAATTGTATATGGATATCGAATTGATGTTGGAAAAAGGCACCCATCCTGCTACAATCTCCGCAGTGCTTGACGTGCCGGTTTCTTGGGTTTATGAGGTTCTAGATGACGCCGAAAAACCTGATGAAGATTTTAGCTCCTTTAAAACAGTCAACAGTTAATACTGTAGTACTACTTTTTGGTGAACTAAAGTATTCATTTTAATGCCATAGGGACGCTAGGACCGATTCTTTTTGCAATAATGCATCTTGATACAGTTCTAGCGTTTTTACCAAAAGTTGACAATAAATGGGCATGGTGATATACTATGTCTATAGATTGATTAAAGGAGCTTGAAATGCGTGAACAGGAAAAAGAGTACAAATCTGCCGGTCAATGGGCTTGGTTCGCCGAGCGTGATGCTCGTATGCGTAGTGCAGTCAATAGTACTACTTTTAGTGATGCTCAAAAGCTAAAAGCCGAACGAGTTAAATTGGCTCTCGAACTGGTCTACCGTGCTGAAAAAGTATTCATTGAATATCGCAAAAAATTCATTAGTGTAAAAGTACACAAAGCACAAGTCCGTGATCGCAAGGGTCTGGTTCTGTTGGAAATGTGCTACCAAAATGAAGGTCTTGAAAAAGTTAAAACTGCTCAGGGCGTGACTTACCGAATCCTTAAGGCTTGACAATAAATGGGTTTGGGTATATAATCATTACATAGACAGTTAACTAAAGGACTCAAAATGACCAAGCAATTCGTACAAGTTAGTGCCCAAAAAGACAGCAACAATTTTGCTCACTGTAGCAACCTGAGCCTCATGGCAAATGAGGGTCTGACTGCCACGCAAGCATTGCGTAAATTGCAGGTTATGGCTGATGAGTACGCATTGAACGGGTACACAATCGAGTGGATCCGGGAAGATTTCGATGCCGTATACGAGGAAATGTACGGCGAATTGTTTGCCTAAATTTGACAATAAATGGTTTTGGGCATATAATAGAATCTTAAACAGTCGAACAAAGGAAACAAAATGGCTTACTTCAATCAAGAACGCAAACAGGAACGTGCTCCAGTTATCAAGGCTATCCTGAAAAAGTACGGTGTCAAGGGTTCGCTTGCTGTTCGCAACCACAGTACTTTTGTATTGAACATCAAGTCGGGTTCTATTGACTTTATTGAAAATTATATCAAGACCGATGCCGATAAAAACTACGGCAACAAAATGTCTGCTGACCAAGTTGCGTACATTCGCAAGAATCAGGCCTTGGATGTAAACCCTTACTGGTATCAAGAACACTACACGGGTAAGGCTCTTTCTTTCCTGAAGGAAGTATTCAAAGCAATGAATGCAGGCAATCACGACAACTCGGACGTACAAACCGATTACTTTGATGTGGGTTGGTATGTGGATGTAAACATTGGACAATGGAACACTCCGTATATTGTCCAATGAATTGAATAATGGGTAACATAATGGTTGACAACAATGTCCTTTTGTGTTATCATTATAACAGTGCTGTGAATTTAGCGGCACGTTTTTTAAACTTAGCTTTTATTTAAAGGAAACAAAATGGCTAATTCTAATCAAACTTTCAAAGTCGCTGGTATTACAATTCACAACGGCAATGCTAAGGTTCGTTTCACCGATGACATGGTTCGCCGCATCAAACAGTTCACTAAAGGTGGTGCTTCACGGGTAGACTTTGTTGAGTTGCCCAGTGAGATGACTAAGGTTGAAGCATTGAAATATCTTGCAACACTACCCGAGTTCGCTAGTCCATCTGATCAGGCAACAATTGCTGATACTCTTGAGGACAAGACTAAAGAGGCAAGTAAAGGTGAAGTCAAGGTTAAGGCTTCTAAAACAAAACCAAGTATTGATGCTATCAAGGCGCGTGGCAAGAAAACTAAAGAGGTGTCTGCGGAAGACATTCTTGCGGCAGTCGGTGACGCTCCCTTTTAATTTACATTTATTAAATGAATTTAAATTTGTCTACATTCCGTCGCTCATTTAATCCTCGTAAAGAATTTGATCCTGCAAACAAAAAAGATTTGCAAGAATTCAAGTTCTTTAAGAAAAATGGTAAATGGAAAAACGGTTGTCCATTCTATTTAGAAGATCCGTTCGTTGAGATTCCGGCAATGTGTGAAAGTAAATTCACAAGTTACATGCTAGAAAAAATGAAATAAAAAAGCCCCTTAATTGGGGCTTTTCTTTTGTACACTCTGAATTAGCTTACCAACTTGTTGTACCAGCAAACTTAGACCAAGTGTCCGTTGCTACACAAACATACAGGTTTCCACCACTATCGTATGCAGCCTGACCTGCTATTCCCGTACTTGTGTTCGCTATAGGAGCAGTGCTCCAAATTACAGTATTAGCATTGATTACTGGTAGGGCAACAAATGTGCCGTTACCTGTAAGAACATTTGAAACGTTACCATCTAAGTTAATTGTTGCGATATTACCGACTGAAGGGACTGTTGGAATAGCGACATATGTGCCATTGCCGGTTAATAGATTGCTTACATTTCCATCTAAGTTAATCGTTGCGATATTACCAACAGTCGGGATAGCAATGTTAGCAAATACACCATTACCTGCTAACCAAGTTTGACTGTTACCATCTAGGTTTAATGTTGCGATGTTGCCAACAGTTGGTACAACTGGGATAGCAACATAGGTTCCATTACCAGTTAGTAGATTACTTACATTTCCATCTAAGTTTAATGTTGCAATGTTGCCAACTGAAGGAATAGCAATGTTAGCAAATACACCATTACCTGCTAACCAAGTCTGACTGTTACCATCTAAGTTAATTGTAGCTATGTTGCCAACTGTTGGGACAGCAACATATGTACCATTACCGGTTAATAAATTACTTACATTACCATCTAAGTTAATGCTTGAAATATTACCTAATGATGGAGCACCGGTTAAGTTAGCGTAAGGCACGTTACTTAAGTTAGCACCATCGGCAGTAATGATACCTGTTGTGACAATTGTATTAGACCCAAATGCTGCCAATAGCGATACTACATTGCTATTACCATAACTACTATTTGCGTCTGCACCAAATGTTCCATCGCCTCTCAATACATTTGAAATGTTACCATCTAAGTTAATTGTTGCGATGTTACCAACTGAAGGAATAGCAATATTAGCAAATACACCATTACCTGCTAACCAAGTCTGACTGTTTCCATCTAGGTTTAATGTTGCTATGTTGCCAACTGTCGGAACTACTGGGATAGCGACATATGTTCCATTACCAGTTAGTAAATTACTTACATTTCCATCTAGGTTTAATGTTGCTATGTTGCCTAAACCAGAAACATTTGCGGCCGCTACACTAAATGCCGTATTAGCGACATTAGCATTAGCTACAAAACCGGAAACATTAGCACCGGCAATAGCAGTCAGTGCTTGACCGTTACCTATGATATTACCTACACTTACATTACCAGTAGTTGTTATTGTGTTACTACCAAATGCATTTAGTAAGGAAACAACATTGCTATTACCATATGCGCTGTTTGCATCTGCTCCCCATGAGCCATTTCCTCGCAACACATTACTCACATTACCGTCTAAATTAATTACTGCAATATTGCCCGCCGTAGTACTAACGGTTACTGTACCAGAACCACCTGCTGAAGATGATACTATATTAACACCGTTTCCTGCGAGTATAGCATAAACTCCAGTTTGATTTACTACAGTTTGTCTGATAGTTTGGTCAATTGCGCTAACATAAGTGGTTCCTTGAGAACTATATACTGTTACCACGTCTGCTGGCTGATTGTTTGCACTAGTAGTTAGTGTAACATTATTTGCATTAACACTAGCAGTTGTTCCTACAAAAATAGCCTCACCGTCAGAAACAGTAGATTTCCCATTAGCTATAATAACTGATTGAGCCAGTTGACTCTCTATACTGCGTAATACAGTTGGATCACTTAGTCCAACTGTTGGTTGTGTTCTTGAGGTTGCCATTTTATTATTTCTCCGTTATTGTATTTATGCATTATTTACAGATTCTGTGATCCAAAAATTACTGACCACATGTGGTATTACTGTTGCTATTTTTATACTTTTATTTAATTAACCTATACGCCAGTTAGTACCATCGCACCAAACACATACAGTATTTGATCCACTGTTACCTACGATTGCACCAAAGTTTCCTACTGGTGCTAAGTTAGCGTCACTGACAAATGCTCTAAATCCTGCTACTGCATATTGGCCGGATGGTAATGTATCTACTGTTAGCACAGGACTTTGAGTTACCCCGACTTCGGTAAACAAGTAATTTTTAGCATTGGTTGTTAATTTAATACCATTTACTGATGTTAGTCTATTTGGTAGTGTGAATTGAGCAATTTGTTGACCAACGCCAGTTCCATTTACAGTAAATGTTCCTGCGCCGCCACCTGTATATACTCCAGTAACAGTTGTAGATGTGCTACCAAGTATTATGGTATCACCTACTTCCATCAATGCTAATACGCCTAGCATATAAGTGGAAGATGCATTAGTGAATGTCAGGGTATTGCCAGCCCAAACTAAATCATCATACTGAAATAATATATCAAATGTAACAGGTGGAATATTATTTGTTATTATACTACCTTGTGGTAATACTAAGTTACCAGCAGTGTCAAATGTCCAAGTGTTACCACCACTGTGTACGAATACATTAGGAGCAGCTCCGTTATAGTAACCTACTTCAAAACTTGAATCTTCACCGCCTAAGAATATATTAGAAAGTGGTTGATTGATATTTGAACTTGGTGCTCGTAAGTGTATATGTCCTGGACTAGTTGGATCAAGCACTAATGCCTGTACGCTATAGGCAACATCTGGTGTAAAGATCATTGTGCTTGCATTTGGACTTAATGGATCCAAAGAACTGTTAGCAACACTTTGAATTACACTGTTGCCACCTGCTAAGATTAAATTACCAGTATTATCAAGTGTCATTGCGTATGATACATTATTAGCACTATCATAAGATGACATAATGATATTGCCAGTGCTACTTACTTGAACAAACTTTTGATCGTTACCTACAATCAAATCATATGCTTCATTGTTGCCTGTATCAAAGTGAATATGACTTGCTACATCACCTGAACGAACTCTTACATATGCCAAGTTAGCAGTAAAGTCTGCACCGGCACTTAACTCTAATTGTGAATTGTCGCCTTGAATAGTAACATCATCAAATGTTACATTACCTGTGTTAGCACCACCTGCTACTGCCGCAAACACGCCGTTACCGTACAATACATTACTGTTACTACCATCTAAGTTGATTGTTGCAATATTACCAACAGTCGGGACGACTGGAATAGCAACATATGTACCATTGCCGGTTAATAGATTGCTTACATTACCGTCTAAGTTTAATGTTGCTATGTTACCTAAGCCAGTAACATTGGCAGCAGGATATCCATTAGAAAATTGTAAATCAGCAAGAACATATGTAGCATCAACTCTTGTTGCAGTTAGTGTACCATCAGCAGGATTGTATTGCAAATTATCATCAGCATCTATGTGTAAACTCTTGTCGCCGGGTCCGGCGCTTAGTACCACGTGGTATGAGAAGTTATTATTAACATCGGATACATCAAGATACTGAGATAAGTTAGCATTACCAACTGTACCCGATACATTAGCACCTTGTATATTTGACAATCCGTTGCCATTACCAGCTAAGAAAGGAGATGTAAATACACCTGTCGTCTTATTAAATGTAAATCCAGTATTACCACCAAACGAACCGGCATCATTGAATTGTACTTGTGTATTACTACCACCTGGTACACCATTCCCACCGCCTGTTTGCGCTGTCCATGACAGATTACCTGTGCCGTCTGTTTGTAATACGTAGCCGCCAGTGCCACCAGTAATTTTAACATTACCGACAGCACCTAAGTTAGCAGTTGTTCCAACAGCTAATGTTGTGATAGATGCTAACCCGGTTGTACTTAAATTACCTACATATGCAGTGCCGTTACTTGTTATATTGCCGTTAACTGTTGCGTTGCCAGATACTGCTAAGTTAGTTAATATACCGACACTAGTTATGTTTGGCTGTGCCGCATTAGCTACTGAGTAAGCAATATTAGCTGTACTAACTGCCGCATAGTTTCCGCCTGATTGTGAGAGTATGACATTAGCAAGATTACCTAGTGTTGTTTTTTGTGTAGTAGGTACACCTGCCATGTTGACAACTGGTAGTAATGTGGTAACTGCTAAGTTGGCACTTCCTATGTCTGTTAGTTGTGTGATTTTAATTTGTGTTGCCATTTTTATATCCTAAATTCTTTAAGCACCTACAGGGGTTACAGTAACTATTACTGAAGGTACATCTATTCCCATTGTTGTATTAGCAGATGGTATTGCAACTATCTGTGCGTTTAAATCTGCACTACCCCACATCAACTGCACATATTCACCTGCACCTAATGTTTCTACAAAGTTCCAGGACGCAACTTCATACACATTTGATCCGGTTAATCTTAATCTGGTATTAGTCCATGGTACACTAGTGCCATTCTTTGATAACCAAACTTCCATATAATCAACTCCTGCATCAGTCTTTGTGAATTGTGCGCTAAACTGAATATTATAAACTCCTGCTTTAGCTACTGTTAGTCGGCTATTAGATGTTACAGATACGCCATTAGCACTACTAGTGTTGTTAAATGTCATTGCCATAGCAGTGTTTGCTACAGGATTAGTTTGTGTAGTATTACTATAGAATGAACCATATCTAGGGGTATAGATGATGTTACCAGTAGTCAATACTAAGTTGCCAGCCGTGATATTTCCTGATACAGAGATAGTATTTGCTAAGTCAACTGTAATCGTACCTGAGCCTGTGATAGGACTACCAGTGACTGTCAATGATGTACTTGCTACTGATACAGAAGTAACAGCCGCTACTGGAGTAGTTGAAATAGTAACATTACCGTTACCACTACTTACTTGAATACCTGAGCCTGCACTAACTCTAGTAACACCTGTATTGATTACGGTGAATCCGGGATTAACATTTGGAACTCCCGAAGTAGTAACTTGAACACCTGTACCGGGTGTGATACTTACCGAAGTAACTGTACCTGAAACTGTGTTATTAGCTATATTAGTGATCCTGCCAAAAGTGTCCACGGTCACAGTAGGATTCGTATATTGTGATGCAACAACACCAGTCGTCGGCAAGTCTAAAACAATGTTACCGGCACCAACAATAGGGCTGTTAGTCACAGTTAATGTACTAGATGTGACACCTACGCTTGTAACAGTTCCTGAACCACCATTGCTACCTGTAGTAGAAATAGTAATGTTTCCTGTATTAGCTGATATTGTTACACCGGATCCTGCTGTTAAGCTAGTAACTCCGGTGTTTGTTATGTCAACCGTACCCAGTGTGGCATTAGCATTTACCCCTATTCCAGTATTACCGGTGAAGGTAACGTACTGACTAGCGGCATTTGCTAGTATTGCAAAGTTGTTTTTTGTTTTGTTAAATGCTAAGTAAAGTGAATCACTGCCCGCAGACTCGTTTTGCAAGCCGATATCAATTATTTGTAGGTTTCCTATAGCCATTTTTAGTCCTTATTCTGTATTTATCAGAAAAGGACTAAATGCTATATTGTCAGTATGGATTAAAAGAGCTACCGCACCCGCATGTAGTCTGTGCTTGGGGGTTGCTTATTTTGAATTGAGAACCGGATAAATCTTCAACATAATCAATAATTGCATTAGTCAAATATTGTGTAGAAATACTATCAACTAGCACACTTATTGGTCCAGCTGGTATTTCAAAATCATCTTCATTTTGTTCTTCATCTATGGTGAAACCATATTGCATTCCACTGCATCCGCCACCTTGAACAAAAACACGAAGTTTGGCTTTAGGATTGTTTTCCTCAGCTAAAATATCGGATATTTTTGTTGTTGCGTTTTCAGTTATTGTTAAGTTCATATAGTATTATTTATCTTGGTATACAGTAATGCTGCGTTTAATAGTTCTGATTTTATTCCCATATGCCCACGCGGCATTGAAGGTGAAATGTCCCTTGCTTGGTCAACTTGTTTCAACTGATACTCACCCGCATTAATGGCATCGTATCCGGTAGTTACTTCAATTATAGGACATTGTGCTATATTATGAACTATTGTTTTAGCTAAAGTACGCAAAGACTTGAAATACCCTATATCCTCGCCCGACATTAGGAAATTACCTATTTCTTTGTGATTTTTGTTATTAGTATCTTTAGTACTCCAGATGCCATAGTTATACCATGGTTCAGGTGTATTCTCATGGGGATTTTCAAAAGACTTAACAATTGCTCTAAGATGATGTGGCCACTGCACTATTAACAGTTTGGGTAGTTTTTTAACTTTAGCGAACCAGGTAACAATGTTATAATTTACTACATCAGTTCCTGTACCAGCGACTGCAAGATTGTAATAATCAACATTAAGTTTATTGCTTAATAAGTACGCATAAGATTTTTCTAACTCTATCCCAATCCCTTCAGTATGACTGCACCCTGTAAATAATATATAATTGTCTAAATCTATATTTTCTATTTCATTACATCTATGTCCGTTTATATTGCGTACATAAGAAATTGGATTAGTTCTATAGTACCAATCTGTCGGTTGTAACTTTAAATTTTTAGTAAACAACTCCTCTGAGTCACTTCCGGAAAAAGCTACATTATGTTCTTTTGGATGATATCCTATGAAATCATTGTTTAATGATAACATTATCGGCGCCTTACAATGCGACCTTTAGTTAAGTCGTAGGGACTGAACTCAATTTCTACCGTGTCACCTAGTAGAATTTTAATATCATGCTGACGCATTTTACCTGATATATAACCATTGACTGTGGGTCCACTGTTTAATGTAACTCTAAACACAGCATTAGGTAATACATCAATTACCTTGCCGTCCATTCTAATGCCTTCTTCTTTCATTTTGATTTATTAAACTCCTTTATTAACTTTAACCACGGCGCATCCTAGAGATTTCTACCGCTTGTTCGTCACTGAAAATTGGTACCGCGTTACTCTTGTGCATAGTACCGATGCCAAGAATTTTGTTGCCTGTATATACTTTATGAACGGATGATGTAGACCCACCTGCAGTTACCATGCTGGGAATATGTTTTGATGTAGCACGACCAACAGGTGCTGACAACTTATAGGATAGTGGTTCAGCAGCCAATGCCCGTTTGCGCTTTTTGTCTTCCACCTCTACATCCCACTTTTTCTGCAACTCTTGCCAAGAGGCATCTAGTTCACGGGCTTTTTGTGCCTCTGCGCTATTGCGAAACTTAACTTTACCTTTGCGTTTACCACCCATAGAAAGGGAAGGATGAGCGAGATGCATGGTCATGATGTATAGGTCATAGTTGTTAAAACAGTGTCTATTATATATCTATATGGATAAAATGTCAAGTACACTAAAAGTATTACTTTTTAAGAATCTTCCACATAGCTTCTTTTTCGATTATCTCAGCTTCAAGTTCCATATAGGCTTTGCGTAGACCACGCAAGTTTTCCCACTTAGCTTCTAATTCTTCGTTTGGGTGAAGAATAGCCAATCGTTCATCAATCTTATCTAATCGGTCACTTAGCTTGACACCCTGAACAGTTAGTTCACCGGTGATATCAGCATCACCATTAACTTGTAATGTTTTACCTTGCAAGTTTGGGGCTGCACTAATCGTGCTCCAAGATGTGGTACTACCGTTTAAGTTACTCCAAGATACACCGCCCGCGCCAGTTGAGGTATAAACTTGTCCGGAAGTTCCTGTAGTACTGATTGTATACTTGGGAGTTAGTGGGTCACCAATGTAGGTGTTGTTCATTGTATCAGTTAATGAATGACTCATAGTTTCTTAATGATTACCTTGCCCTTGTCATCAATTTGAAAATCAATGTTATCCCCTTCTTTCCAACCCAATTCTCGTAACAATTGTGGCGGCAATGGAATAATCATGTCACCGGTATCAGGATCTTCCTGAGTGATAACTTCATAACGAATATTTTCTTTTGCGGGATTATTTTTAGGCATATACTACTTATCTTTTTAAGTAAGGGGCGTAAATCTTTTCTAATTGAGTAATCGTATCTTGTGCCGCAGTAGGCACTTCTGACTCATCTTCGTGCTTAACTGGGATTCCACCTGCATTTGTCCATTTTTCAATATATGGACCAAAGTCATCTACTAATACATTAGCTATACCATTACTAACTGCATATTTATGTTTTTGACTAGTGAATATCGCATTTATACTAGAATCGGGATGATAATCATCAAGCCAATCTTTCTTCGCTTGTTTACTTACATCAGCATACGGACCTCGTAAAGGAGCACTTAACACAGTATATGGGATATTGTGTTGTTGAATCCATTCTATAATCTGTTTTCCACCTTTAAGTGGTCGCAAGTTGCGGAAAAAACTGTAAACATTCTCGGGAGTACTATTTGCCAATTCCTCAATCTCGTTCTCTTTGTTTACAATATCTTTCCAATGAGATACATTGTGCTTATCAGCCCATGCTCCAAAAAAGTCAGCTTGGACACCATCCATATCCAAATATAGATGGGGCATTTTCTTAGATTCTTCTATTTTCATAGAATCATTTTACTTGTTTGCAAGTGGATTGTCAATAGCCTTTTGGATCTTGTTGTCCACTTCACGCTTCAATACTTCCACTTCTTTTGAAGTTTCACGTTTTAATACTTCCACTTCCTTTGAAATTTCACGTTTCAATCCTACAACCTCTCTTGTAATTTCTTGACGGGCATCAGCCATTTCTTTACGGATAGCATTAACTTCTACCCTAGCTTTATCCAAATCTTCACGAATGTCTTTTCTAGCCTGACGCATTTCTTGTTCAGTCTCTCGTTGAGCAGACTTAACCCCCCGCTCGATTTGTTCTGTAACTGTTTCATTACGACGGATATCCGTTTTTAAATCATTCTTGATGTCACGGGTATAGTCCGTTGTCTTAGCACTATTTTCCTCTATGACTGCAAGGCGCTTGTCAAACTCTGACAAATCAGGAGCAATATATTTTTCTATTTTGCCCTTCATTGTTTGATAATCTTTATAGACTTCAAATGCGCCATATAGTCCACCTAAAGTAGAACTTACGATAGTAAATGCTACCATTAATTTTGCTGGGGTAAATTCGTATCCTCCTATGCTGATTACGGTGTCTTTACTTGCATATTTTTTTGCTGCATTAGCTAAATCATCAACCTTTGCATTTACATCTTTTATTTCTGTTGTCATTTTACTTTCCTTTAAAACAATGAATTTTTCTTTTTATTGTCTGTTTTCTCAAACATCCTATTAATAACTTTGATTCCTACGTGTGTAACTAGCACACATACAGAAACAGTTATTCCTGTTACCCAGTCTATCATATTACTTTCCTAATCTATATTGCTGATTAACCATCTCTTGATGTAATCTATCACTGCCTAGTCCTCTTAGTACTCTAGCATTGTCAACATTCACTTGATTCTTATAAATTTCTTTTGGTGCATAGAATGCTACATCAGGCATCATTGTTGAATATGATTGGTATCCAGTAGGCTGTGTTGCCATTGATGCAATATCTACTTTGCCCGCCAATTCATTTGGTTGAACATTCTTGTTTACTGCATCTGTCTTTTGTTCTTGTGTAGTTGTATTCTGTAGCAACGGGCGTTGTTCTATTGCATCATTTAATGTTGAACGACTGCCCATTTTAATACCTTCAGTCTGTGGTATAGATTCAGGTTCTATTTGTATATTTGTACGACCCAATGGTAGTTGAAATCCAAAGTTTGTTATAGGCGATTCGACTGATGAAAACACGGTAGCAGCCGGTGGAGTAAACAAACTATATTGAGATGTCATATTAGAAGTTGCCAATCCAGTACTCATGCTTTGTGTAGTTTCAGCAGCAGTAACTTGTGTAGGAGGACGAATTGCTTCTATGCTTGATGAAGTAGATGATTGACCTGATTGTAACATAACTGTGCTAGTTTGTGGTTGTGGTGATGTACTAGTAGTACCGGATGAAACACTAGTACTAGTTGTGCTACTAGCCGTGCTTTGCGTAACTGCGGCACCTGCTACTGTTTCTGCTTGTTGCTGTGCAGATTGTGCAGACTGTGTGGCAGCAGATTCTGCCGCTTGTACCACTGACTTGGCTTCGTTTCCTATTCTAGCTTGGTTACTACTAATCATGCTCATAACACTACTTAAACTAGGCCCTGCTTTGCTGTTATTATCACCGGCGGTTTTAACTTCGCCTGCTTTGGGCTGACTGCCGCCGCCTTGTGGAGGTGGCTGATTTGCTGGTGGATTGTTAGTATTGCTAGAAGCAGTTTGTGTTGTACCAGGAGGTGGTGGTTGACTGCCTGGTGGCGGCTCTGAGCCAGGTGGAGGGGTTGATCCAGGTGGCGGAGGCGGCGGCTTTGTTGGGTCGAGTAACAGTGTGCCTGCGGCAGAGTCTAATGTTGTTGATTGCGCTCCGTCATAGTAGGTAATACTAGATGTTGTAGTTGCAGAAGACATTAATTGTTTTGCCAATGCTTCAGCATACTTTTTGCAATCTGGACTATATAATGGATTAGCAGTACAAGGATCAGCAGTATAAATTATTGTTGCCCATGCGCCTTCTATAGAAGAACCTGTACCTGATGCTGATCCTGTTATTCTACCTGTACCCAGTAATGATTGATTCATACTTGATGGCAACAGATATTTGTCACTCACTGACCCGCTGGTCCCTTCACCCGTGAAACTGTACGGCTTTGAATGTATAGACTGGTTGCTACTGTTAGTCAACGAAAAAGATGCATTTGCATACGCAGGTATGTTCATTGTCCAACTACACGAACCATCTTGATTCCAAGCAGTACATCCAGAAAAACCTTGTCCAACTCTCCAATTAAATCCATAGTTGAATCCATGTACAGTTGCTCCGACACCTGCATTCTGCAATGCGGTATTGATTGCAAACGCTTGATTTAGACTTGAGCCACCCTTTGTTGAATCTAATAAATTATTAGTGTTAAGTATATTACCGAAACCTGCACAAGTTGAACTATACGCAGGGTTAGTAGCGCAAGGATCAACTTTGTATTTCAAGTCAAAACTAACATTAATAATTTCTGGTCCATAGTTGCCAGCCCAGAAGTTGTTGTCCCTACCTATAAACCCCACTTGTGCGGTGCTTAGTGATGATGCTACATAAGGCGTTGCAAAAGTTTCAGAAAATTTAAAATTAGTCCAATTGTATAATTTATTGGTTGCAGATGAGTAATCGTAATTTGCAATTTCATTACCACCTGAACCATACAGTTTTACATATGCTGCCAAATAATCTTGCTGACCACCATCCCAGCCGTTGCCGTTCTTAGCACTAAATCCAAAATTGAATCCACTTAATTGTACACCTGTTCCACCTGCTGCTAGTGCTTTGTTGATGTTGATAATCTGATTAAGGTCTGTCAGACCATAACTGAAGTTGATATTACCACCGTTAGTGATACTAGGATTGGGACCGCAATTACCTGGATCGCCGGCGGCAAAGCATAGTTGATTAACATACTCACCGTTATTCCAAGTACTAGTTGTATCCGTGGGTGTAGTACCGGAATTTATTAAATTGCCGGTAGTAGGATCTACAGTTTGACTATTAGAGTAACTTGCGGACAATAACGCCAAGGATAGCGCCAATGCCAACTTTCTTATAAGTGTCATCTATTTTTACCTCGTCTAACTTTGGAATCTTGTCCGGATTAGCTTCCCAAGATGCTTTAGCTTGCTCACCGATCTTACCTTCGTATGGGCAAGGTGTGCCGGCTGCTAACATTGCGTCAAACACACGACGGTCTTGACACATAGTAGCAACTGCGGCTACCTTCATGCCCATGTCGTATAGAGTCTTTGAGAGTTTTAATCGTTCACAATTCATATCTCTGACTGTGCCACCTGAACTTACACCAAATACTTGTGTCTGAACAGACCCTGAACTACCAGTACTACATAAATCTGCGTTACCACCTGATAACATAGCAGGTGCTACAGCAGTTGGCGGAGGCTGAATAACTCGTTGAGTAATAGTGCTTTCGTTTATGTTACGGTTGGTCATATCACCACTGTTAATGTTTTGATTAACGTTGGCATTTTGATTAACGTTTGTGTTAGCACTAGTGCTAGTACTTGAACTAGTGTTAATATTGCGGTTAGTCATGTCACCTGTATTAACGTTATTGTTGGTATTAGTGCTGGTACTGACATTATTGTTGTTGTTTGTTGCGGTGCTAGTACTGACATTATTGTTGTTATAGGTCATTGTACCTGAGTTAATGTTATGATTGGTATTGGTATTGTTGCTAGTACTAGTATTGTTATTGTTATTATTGTATGTCATTGTTCCAGAGTTGACATTATTATTTGTATTAACGTTGGTGCTTGAACTTGTACCAACATTGTTATTATTGTAAGTCATTGTACCGGAGTTAACGTTATTGTTATTGTTGGTATAAGTCATGCTACCAGAGTTAACGTTGTTGTTGTTAATTGTGCTAGTGCCGGAATTTATGTTATTGTTAGTGTTTACACTGGTGCTAACGTTATTATTGTTGTTAGTGTTTGTACTTGCGCTGTTAACTGTGGCTGTGCTGGTACTATTACTATTACTGTTAGTATTACTGTTTGATGTTACGGTGCTGGTGCTGTTGCTAGTACTATTAGTATCAACTAGGGTGCTACTATCATAAGTACCTTGATTAATCAATGAGGTATTATTAGTAGTAGTTCCTTGTGCAGTACTGCTTGTACTAGTATTTGTAGTTTGAGCCATTGCACCCGTGACAAAAGCAATAGCTAGTGCTATTATCGTCTTTTTCATCTTTCTTTCCTTATTTTTATTATTCTTATAGTAAAAGATGAGTTTTACTATTGATATTTAGCAATAAAACTGCTAAATATACTACAACTAATAAAACTATAAGGAGAATGTTGTGGCAGAAGAAAAGAAACCCTTATCACGCTCTGAACGTGAAGCATTGATTAAAGACAAGGCCGGATGGGTTATTGTCGTTTTTGCGGCATTACTAGCAATCAACACTTATATGGGTGGTAGCAACAGTAGTAAAGTATTGAACAATACTATCGAGGCCAATAACACTTGGGCATTCTATCAAGCAAAAAGTATCAAACAAACATTAGCAGAACAATCACAAGATGACGCTAAATTTCGTAACGATACAAAGAGGGTAGAGAATTTACAGCAAAAAATTGACCGTTACGAATCCGAACCCGCAACCGGTGAAGGTAAGAAAGAATTAATGGCTAAAGCACAGAAACTTGAGGCTGACCGTACTGTAGCAAAACAACGTAGCCCATGGTACACATTTGCTGGATCACTGTTCCAGATTGCGATTGTGTTATTATCTGCTAGTATATTGGCAGTAAACAACAAATTATACACTGCGAGTTTATTTGTAGGTGGTGTAGCTATATTACTAATGAGTCAGGCAATTTGGCTGTGGATACCTGCAATGCTATAAATAGTAGATGAAACAAACTATTATTCTATTAATGGCGCTTCTGGCGCCATTAGTCTATGCTGAAGAATCTATCACACCCGAAGAGATTGTAACTGTTCAAATACCATGTTATAATACAAAAGTATTGTTTGATACACTAAAGAAAAATTATAAAGAGTCTCCAATTTTAATAGGTAAAGCAGACGATGCTGCTAAATCTACAATGAGTCTTTGGATTAATTCCTTAGAAAATAGTTGGAGTATTGTGGCTACAAAAGGTAATTTAAGCTGTGTGATTGGTTCTGGTACACACTTTAAAATTATGCCAAATAAGAAATCTTTGAGTATGTAATGAAAGATTGGATAAGAGAATGTTTAAAATTTTTATATTGTTGTGTTTCCTACACTTCGGGGCACAAGCACAAGTAGTGCCACTAACCGCACAATCATGGTTAGTTGCTGACGGTGACGGTAAGATACTAGATGGTAATAAAACTACTGACATTCGCAGTATAGCAAGCATTACTAAATTAATGACTGTTATGGTTGTATTAGATGCACAGCAAGATTTGGATCAGATTATATCTACCAAACTACACAACAAAAAACTATCTAGGAGAGACTTAATCAGTCTTGCTATTATCAAATCAGACAATCAAGCCTCAGTATTACTTTGTCAGAATTACCCAACAGGTTTGTTTGGTTGTGTGCAAGCAATGAATGAGAAAGCTAAGTCACTGGAAATGAATGACACAAAATATCTTGAGCCTACTGGATTAAGTGTATTCAATGTAAGCACAGCAGAAGATTTAGTTAAACTTGTTATTGCTGCAAGTAAGTATCAAGTCATCAATGAAGATAGTAATAAAGAGTCTATTAAAATACCAATCAATAAGAAGAAAACTGCACACTTTGGCAACACTAATAGACTAGTAGGTAAAGGCTATGAATTTATTGTAAGTAAGACAGGCTGGATTACTAAGTCAGGTGGCTGTATCGTAATGATGTTGACCACTGAACGCGGTGTACGAACAGTGGTCTTATTGGGTAGCAAGAATACAAAGACTCGTATTCCTGAAGCTAAGATGATTGCACTAGCTTATTAATCAATAACCTTTTTATATCTAGATAAATCTTTCTTTGGAACATAGTCAACTCCGGGAATAGGACTACGGTCTTTAATCAAATCGTTCTTCATCTCATCTCCAAATTTCAATGTGATATAGCTACTGTTCTGATTATTCTTTGCAGTTTCGTGCAAGCCAATAACCAAGTATTGATACCAACGAATAACTTCATCTATAGATTTCTTAAGGATAGGATCCTTTAGTATATCATCAAAGTTATTGCTCTCACGGTAAAATGTATAGTATTTCATTTTTTCCACAGTATAAAGTTTATGTAATCTGATTCGGTTTCAAAGTAAAAATCATAAAACCCGGCATCTCTACCGGCTGGCATTTTACAATTGTAGCCCCAGTCATTACTACAGTTTGTAGTACACCAGTCAATGACTGGCTTCAATTGACCATAGCCAATTGATATTTCAGTCTTGTACTGGGTATCTGGTGACACTCACTCCGCCTTTTGTTAAAAATTCTATTCCAGCTTCATCTCTGTATGTATCTCTATAGAACACACTTTTAATACCTGACTGAAAAATCATCTTAGCACAATGAATGCAAGGTGCAGTTGTTACGAATAATGTAGCACCATCACTAGATTCGTTTGACCCGGATACCTTAGCAATTGAATTACTTTCGGCGTGAAGGACCTCATCCTTAGTGACTAAGCGATATCTACGATTAGATTCTACTTCTTTGTCGTATTCTTCAAGAGGCCAGCGTTCGCAAATGTCATCTGGATCTAGCCATCCACCTGCGTCACCGCTCATGTACTCTTTGTACTCACATGTGTTGTCCCATCCAGTTGGCATGCCATTATATCCATAACTTAGAATACGATTATCTTTTACAATAACTGCTCCTACTTGTCTACGAATTGCGCTAGATAGTCTACTGGTACGTTCTGCTACATCCATGTAGTAATCAATAAATTTTTGTTTCATTCTTCTAGTAAATCAATTTTGTTATGTTTGTCTTTCCACTCTTCCGCATCAGGTAAAGCAGGTTTCTTTTTAGTAATTCTAGGCCATGTCTGACTCAACCTCATATTGATATCAAACCAAATTTTAGCATCAGGTACATCTTCTTGGGCACTAATTGCATCCACCGGACATTCAGGAATACATACTGCACAATCAATGCATTCATCAGGATTGATTACAAGAAAGTTAGGACCTTCATAAAAACAATCTACAGGGCAAACGTCCACACAATCGGTGTGCTTGCATTTAATGCAATTTTCGGTAACTAAGTGTGTCATTTTATATAAAACTTTTTAATGTGTGCTTTTGCTGAGTGGTCGGGTAATATACTTAGTACATAATTTGGTTCATCATATTTTTTGCAAAAGGCTTGTCCTAGATTACACTCACCCTTAATCTGTTCAAACAGAAACCCTTTACAAAAATCTTCAAACTCTTGCTTACTAATAGTAAAATTTTTCTTTCCCTTACCCAACGTTTGTAGTTCTAATTGTTGTGCCATTTTATCAAACATATTAATCCCACAAACTTCTATAATGTTTACCAAATAACTCAAGACCTTCTTGGATACGGTCTTCGTGTATTTGTAATCCTTCTGCGTCAAAGAAGTGATCGTCGGGATTCTTATCTACCATTTGATATGTAGGTTCCATTTTACCTGTAATAGGATTTGGAAATTGTCTGTCACTCTCTACGAAATCATAGTCACTGCTACCGTGATGATATTTGCTGTTGTAGTCATCTAGTGTAAGTTGTTGGAAACTCCAGATCATTTTGTCAAGTATGTCGTCCCAACGTTCAGAGGCTTTCTTCCAAGATTCATCATGTGTTTCTGTATAGAAATCAAAACTTTGTTGTGAAGACCAGTCTTCCCCGCCCACATCTTCTACCAGTTGACTGGGGACACCATGCTTGGTTGCTTTAAGCTGTAATAGTGCAGGATAGATAATATGTGCTAGAGTGTGGTCAAAGCTCCATGTATCGTATCCGTCAATTTGAACATTGATTTTTCTGCGACTATTCTTTTTGGGATAAGGTCCTATTTTAACTTTCATCTTAATACTTCTTGTTCAGATTTAACAGTGCCATCAACAAATGCATAAATTTCTTTGTCAATCATTACTGCGGCATAATCAATGTTTTTATATTTCTTTGCTAGTGTAGCAAGTTCTTCTAATGTAGCACCTTGGCATACAAATGTATTGTCACACTTATCATAAAGATAAAGGGTGTTGTTTGCTTTCTCTACAAAGAGTTGCATAACAGTGGGTTCTTTTTCTAAGTCTAAATCAACTTCTTTAACTAAACCCCTGCGCTTTGCTTCTGCGTAAACCAAATATCGTAGACGGTATGCTGTGACAGACACACCTACTTGATAACCCAACCAAAAAATGAAGCCAATAATTATAAGTTCTAGCATAGTATTTTATTTATTAATGTTTAAGTTAGACCATTGTTTTAGTTTCTCAAACTTAGCTTTCTTAGCTTCCTTGAGTCCTTGAGTAGTGACACCCACTTTGTTATCAACAAGTAATTCAATCATCGCTTGTAGGTCACCTAGTTCTTTTTGAAGTCGTTGAATATTAGTAACGTCCAACCCTTCCATCATTTGATCGGGTCCAAATCTAAAACACTTACTAACCTCTACAATAACCTCAGCACATTCTTCTTGTAGAATGATTAAAATTTCTCTTGTGTCTTCGTTCATTATTCAACTCCGAAATGTTTCTTAATAATCCTGAGGGTAGTCTAAAGGATCGGTTCTAACCTTGTCTACCCAACGAAAGAGCAAAATCAAACCAATTACTCCAATAACAAACAGTAAAATTTCAAGTAACATCGGCATCCTTATAATGCTCAATTACTGCATGGGCTACATCAAGATACTGATTGCTAGGCAATTGGTTAGCAACAACCTGCATGGTTTCCTTCACAATCAACTCGGCGAACTTTTCTAATGTGATCCATTCATCCTTGCTATCAGTTTCAACGGTTTTGATTTCATGTGTTTCTGTTAAGTCATACAAGTAATAACCAGCCTCTTTAGCAAGTTGTTTAATTCGTTCGTTCATTTGACTGAACCTTTCTCAATCAATTCACTGAATGTATCAAACAAATCTTCAAATTTACATTCATAGATTGTTTTTAACCCAAGCAAGTAATTACTGATTTCATCTTTGGACATATCTTTTTCTAATACATTGTAATTGAGCAAGTTAATGTCCTCAGTAACATTCCAGCATTTCATAATATGCTGTTCTAAATCAAATCTATCAGTCATAATCAATCCTTCTTTTTGTTTGCCATTTGTGTAATCTTGGGTTCAATGTATTGTTTGTGATATTCTTTATAATTATTCAAATACAATTCCCATTGAATCCAACGATTCTTTCCTGTCTTCGTGTTTGTTAAGAATCCCCACTCACGCTGTTGTTTACCCATGAAGAACAATGTTGTTGCAGGTCCTACCTTTTCATCAAGTTCAAGCCAGTGATACTCACCTGCACTACGCTTAATGATTGAACCTGGACCACGCCATGTTTGAAATTCTGCAATCATTTTGCCTTCACTACTAAAGATCGGTGTATGCTCCCAGTAACCACCTTTAAGTACAATAGTCAAATAACTCCAGGGGTGATCGTGCATAATAGGGTCATCACTACGCACAATTTTATGTAGTGTAAGATTAAAGGGGAACCAACTACGGTCTTTCAGAAACAAATAATACCGATGCATATAATCTTGACCAGTACGGCGATCGGGAATCAAACGATAACGACCTAGCTTGTTCATTACTTTGTGAAAGAAACTCATTGATTGCTCCTATAGAAATTGCGTATGCACTATTATATCATACTTTTAAATTAAATGCAAGTGATACATGTAGGAAAAGGGCACTAGTGCCCTTTTCGTGTCATCTCTTAGAGATTAGACTGCGATGCCCAAAGACATTGCACGATAGCCTGCGGCTACCAACTCGCGGCTAGGTTGACCCAAACGGTACTTGGTAAAAGTACCACCAAGCTTGTTGGTACGCTTGTTAGCGTAAACTGCAAAACCACTCAAACGAATGTTAGAGATAGTTGCTGTTGGGTTCTTGATACCAAAACGTGCAGAGATTTGATTTGCAGTTAGTTCTTCACCAGATTGAAGTGCCTCTAGGACACGGGTTTGCTTAGTTACGTTCATTTTGTTTTCCTTTAAAAGTTCGTTGTTCTCACAACGTGAATAGATTATACGATAGATTTTACCATCATACAACACATTCTGGACACCTTGTCTCACTTAGATATCCAAAAACTTTAATTCAAAAACATCTGCTTGAGGATCGTGACCTGCATATCCGCGAGGATTACACACAATGCGAGTTTCTCCAATCATATAGTCAAACGGATCGTGTGTGTGGCCGTGAAACCAGTATTTGATCTGCGGATGATCCAAAATGAATTCACTTAAATCGCTACTGTAACCACCGTTCATCAAATACTCATTCTGATATTTTGGATGAGTAGATTGTTTACTAGGAGCATGGTGTCCCACGACCACAAACTTTTCATTGTGCATACCTTGAACAATATTCTTGATGTATGACATTGATTGGTGATGACGATGCATCGCATGAGCAGGACGCAACTTAGTGTATCCATGTTCATCATTACGAATAATTTTAAAATCATTCATCATATCGCCAATGGCATGTAGTGTAAGAGGATCACCTTTATTCATATCAGTCCACAATGTGCAACCAATGAATGTATGCTCCCCGATTGTCTTTATGTCATTTTCAAGGAAGTAGACATTAGTAAACTGGGCGCATTCTTCACGCAGGTGATCCAAGCTAGCCTTCCACTTACCATGATAGAATTCATGGTTACCTGCAATGTAAATTACATGGGGGAATTGAAAACTACAACGCTTCAAAAAGTCACGGAAGCGAAGGGCAGTTAGTTGTCTACGACCCAAATCAGCAAGAGCCCCCGGAGTATAAGGGTTGTAGTCAAAGTGTTTGTGATTGTGCATGTCTTCGGCGATCATGATATCACCTGACAGGATAAGGACCTCTGCACCCTCAGCATTGGTGAGGTTGATATCTTGAAACTCAAGATGGAGGTCACTGCATAGTGCGATTTTCATTTCTAATCTTTCTACATTGTTGCTTGACTTCTTTAGGGAAGTCTGGGCTAATCTCTGCTAAGTCACAATTATACACTACTTCTGATTTTCGGGGAAGTGCATAGTATGAAAATAAAAAACCAATTAACCCAAATACTAGGACAATACCAATCTGTCTCATTTTGGGCATCCTTTATCATAATCCCAACCCTTACCACCAAGTTTTTTCCAGTTCTCATACTTCTGTTCTTCGTCTTTGCATCGCTGTGGCTGACCGATCGATCCTACGACTGAACCACAATCGCATCTATACCCGTAACCAGCCCTGTCATCAAAATATGCTACGCCTCCGCAAGGTAAGTACATAGGTTTGAATTCAAGTCTTACTCCTGATTTTCCGTATAGTGTATCAAAATAACTCATAACCATTTTAATGCGAATAATACCGCATCTCTTTCTGTAACAAATTTGAACACAGCATGATCCCACTCTGAATTAACTTTATAAGCATCACGGCAATTATGGCTACACCAATTACGGGCGGTCATTACTTTGTCATCATGTTCAAAAAAGTACATACCATTTCCTGCAACTAGTTTAATCACATGTGGGAATTCTCTTTTACTCTTCCGTCTTTGTGCGGAGTTCATCTTATTTCCCATTTCTTTTGTTCAAATGTATTGCAATGAATACAGAAACGATTTTGTCTAGCCCAGATTGTACTATTGCTACTTTCTACTGGACCCCACTTAGTCCAATTATGCCAGTTGAAGCGGCACCAGAAGCTAGTAACAGCAGGTGGTAATTCTTGTAATGCTCTAAATGTATTTAATTTTTCGTTCATAGCCATACTAACATAAAATGTAGATATTCCTTTTCATCTTTAAAACAAAAGGTGTTACTAACACGATACCAATTAGGTTCGTAGTATCCGCCGTGATATAGATTTTCTCTACACCATTTTTCTATTTCACTGTATGAATCCTTACGATCAACATTAGCCTGATAGGGCCAGATATTTTTGTTCAGTACTCTAGTCATTACAGCCAACTATGACAAGACCATTTATTAAGATATCGGACACTTGCCTTGAAAGAACCAAAATGTTTATTGTAAAAATTATTGTATGCACCCTGCCACTTCTTTGTAATTGGCTCAGGACTGTGGCAAGCAAGATAGTGAAGTTTACCAAACTGTTTGAACATAACTTTACGATTGAGTTTAAATCCGGCTGGATACCATTCAACCCGACTTTGCCAGTTGTAGTTACCGTGCAGTGCTCCGTACTTTCTTCGTTCACGCATGATACTTTTAGTAGTCATACTTGAACTGGGGCGAAATTTGTATGGAAGTGTGTTCATAGTTTGGACCACATATAGTTGATGTAGGCAATACCTAAGTTGAGTATGCCACTAACATAATTCCCTATCGCCAACGCTATGATACCAGTGCCGACCAACATGCCGATAACAAACCAAGTAATTTCAGTTGAGTTAGTAGTGTACCATTGTTCAAATCTATTCATTTCAAATTTTTCTTAATACGGTTAATGACTGAATTAGCTTCTGCAAAATCACTAAACTCAAGTGTCAATTCCAAAAGCTTTACTGCATAATCTTCCCAACCGGGATAGTTTTGAGACCATTTAATAGTGTACAATTCTTTACCGTTCATGCTAACTCCAAAATGTGTTTACAACTACCGCGATACAGGTAACCTGGGCATGTACATGTTTTATCTTCGGTGTCGATAGAATAGACATTGCCTTTACTACCTGACACTTTGATGATTGTACTCTTTTCTTTCACAGCCTTGAAAGGGTTTGGCTTTACTGGAGCAAACTTGCGACCACGCTTGTCGATTGTGATCGGATTTTTGAAATAGAATGGAGTAGTAGAACCAACCTTGATGTACGCAACCATTTTGGTTCCGTCGAGCAAGTATGTGTGATTAGCATTATTGCTATCATTCCAAACTGTTGTTTCTACTACTGCTTCCATATTAAGCTACCTCAGCTTCGGCTTCTTTAGCAAAAGCCTCTGTCAACAAAATAAAGTCATCACCGTGATCGGATACGAACCAAGTAGCAACACCATTAACATTACGCAAAATGTAATCGTATTCTTCACGTTGACCATCAGCCAAATATCGGTTATAGTCTTTGAAGTATGTTGCATCGGACTCACCTTCACCGCGGTCACGACCATAGAATGTACACATGTCACGATACAGGTCAGAATATTGTTCCAGTGTCATACCGGGAACATCATAGTGACTGAACGGGTGCTTTGTACCGATTGTTGGGCGCAAGCTAGACAAACCGCCGAGGTCAATCAGTTCACGCACTTTGAACGGATCCGTGTAGTGGTTGTCCAACAGCTTGCCGTTGTTAGACAAGTAACCATCCCAGTGACAGTACACTTGACCAATAGTACCATCTGCGAATTCAAGAGCGATTGTTGAGCGAGTTGCCATTTTGAAGTCCTTTATTTAACTGTCTAAGATTCTATTATATACCCAAACCGATTTATTGTCAACCTTTTACACCAAGTCAACTTGGACTTGTTTGTTGCCAATTGTAGCACACAATCCTACGGGCATGACGCCGCCATGCTTTTTCTCCATGTAACGCATGTGAGCCAACTTAATCAGTGCTTCCCAGCATGTCACACGGGCGGTTGTAGTAGCAAACATTTCCGTCATTTGCTGGATTGTCATATACATACCGATATCGTTCTCGGATCCGTCACCCTTGAAAATTACACGGAATTTTTGTGAATTTTTGAAGCCGTCGATGATAGTCTTTGTACGCATTTTTGTGTCCTTTAGTTGACTGTCTAAGATTCTATTATATACCCAAAACCATTTATTGTCAAATATTGGCAAAATCGCTAGAGGTGTATCAAGATATGTTCCTGAAACCTCTAGCGATTTTGAAGCCCCTGAGGGGTCAAAATGAGTACTTTTGTTTACCGTTATCAGATATAAAAGTACTCATTTTATAGTCAAAAAGCACCGAAATAATCGTAAGACTTGTTCTTGACCTTAGTCAGAATCAAGCGAGTACCTTTATCCTCGAACTCAAACTTACCAGTATGAGCATCAACCGATACCAACGCATTAGCGTTGAAGTGCAAGTACTCCCAATCACGCTCACCATCTGGGTCAGGATCAAATGATACTTCAACACCTTTTGGTTGTAGTGGGTTGCCATCGAACACGCTAGGATTTACATCACCTTTTACAGCTTCACCGTTGTGAATGATCTCAACACTGTACTTAGAGCCGCCGTCAAATTCAGGCTTAGCGTTCAACATCTTCAAAGATTCTTGAGGAGTTTCGTCATAGCGATTCATTTCTTCAACCAATGCCTTTAGCATATCAAAGTTAAATTCTGAGAACAAGCTAGCAATAGACACAATCTTTTCGATGTGACCTTTGTTTTCCAAGTTGTCTTGGCAGTATTCACGAATGAATTCTGAATCCAGACCTTTAAAGTCAAGCATGTAGAAGATACGACCAGGACGATTACGCATGTGAAAGTCAACACGGTACTTGTCATTGGTTGTCAACATGAACAACTTCTTAGAAGGGAACACACCGTCGAGCAATGTCAGAATAGCTTCCTGTTCATCACGATCATATGTCTTTTCGAATTCATCAAACAAGATAGCACATGGCTGAGTGATAGTTTGAATGAAAGAATTGAACTTGTCACCATGCCATGGAGCATTGATGACAATGGTAGGGATACCTTGCTTTGCCAATTCAATAGCAATGTTCTTGGTCAATAGTGTCTTACCAGAACCTTTTTCACCAGTCAGCATAACACCAGTAGCCGCAGGACGAGACAAGAAAGTGCGAATCACACGATCGGTGTTCTTCAAGCAATCACCGTACACCTTGCTAAGTGGGGTGAAATTGTCAATATGCTCTAGGTACAAAGGGCCGCCCATTGGCATTTCTTTGATAGTGTAGTTACCTGCTGGCAGCATATCACGCACATCCATAGATTCATCGGAAGCTACAGTGAAGGCAGTGCCATTTTTAATAAAGCGAGTCATGAATTTCTTTCAAACAATTTAACGAATTAGAACTTGTATTATATGCGAGTTTGGATTTGTTGCATAGAAGAAAAGGGCAATATTGCCCCTTTCTTTATTTCATGCTGTTGGCACGAACTTCGTCAAAGGTGTATTCACGGATGAGTTTACCATCACGGAATACTTCAACCAGAGCATCAGTCCAAGGACCAATGCCTTTGTCAGTCCATCCTTTTGGTGCTTCAACACTAGATTGGAACTCACCACCAGACTGCCAAAGAGTAACACGACCTTTCTTGCTAGCCTTAACGCTGTCAGTGATTGGATCTTTGAACACATCAACCCATTCACCGTTGACTTCTGCACTTGAACACTTCATAGCGAACTTTTGCGTATCACGGTCAAGTTGTTGCAACAGTGCGCCGCCCATACCGAATGCAATGTTATCCATGCTGTAGCCATGTACATCAACAATCACCCCAAGAATTGATCGGATGCTCAACTCATTGATACCGTCACCCCACAACACACGAACATTGTTCAAGACTTTGTAGCCTTTGCTGTTTGTGGTGTAGCCGAAACCTTCAGCCAAGATGCGGAACATCTTTGGCAACACTTCAACTGGATCACCTGAATCAGGACGAATAACAACTGTAGCACCGCTATCAATCACTTGTTGTTTCAACTCAGTGCCCCACATGCGGCATGCTTCGTAAATGTCGTAGCTGTCAGAGACAACCGCCAACAATGCACCTGGTACACCAAACTGCTTGACCATGTTGCTGTAGGCTTTTACTTCACCTGCACGACCCCAACTGGTGATTGTACTATGCTCGGCAGCAGGTATAGAGAACCCAGCAATACCAGCTCCATAATACTCACGAGCAAAAAGGACACCAGAAATAGTATCAGTACCCATGAAGTTGACCAAGTGAGCGGCACTGCCAATCCCAGCACTCTCGAGGCTAGATACACCGCGAGCCCCAAAATCATGAAGCTTGAAATCAATTGTTGTAGGGTCACCTGATTTCTCCAAGTATTCGGTGATGATGTTTTTAATGAATTTGCTTTGTGTAGATACAGTAGTACCATACCACACTGCACGAAGCAGGGCAGTTTCTAACCAGGTTGTGAGCCAGAAGCATTCGGGGTCTGTGTTTTCGATTGTTGCAAGAACGTTCTTAACGGGCACCACTGTTCCTTCGGGAACTGCACGAATGACAACTGGGAGGTATCCGGCATGTTTGTCAAGAATGTACTGCCATCCTGTTCGGTTGAAAGGCTCACCATGCGCGGTAAGGATTTCCTCAGCAATGTCAATGTCTGCTTGGGTGATGGGCGCAAGTAGGTATTCCTTGATAAAAGCCTGTAGTCCGAAGAATACAGTTCTATCGTATCGGCCCCCTCGAGATTCGATATATGAATAAACACCAGTAGTTCCTGCTGGGTATTGTTTGAACATCGAGACCTTGTATGAGTCTGTGTTCAGGATAAGATTTTTTGCGAGTTTCATAATAAAGTTCCTTTATTTAAATTGCCTTGCGTCTATCGCTAGGACTTGAATACAGTATAACACTAACCTATTTTAATGTCAACTGTTTATGTTGCCCAAAACTTAGTTTCTTTCTTGACAGCATTGACCAATTCATCAAAACTGTTAACTAAAGTTACATTGTGTCTTTGGCATACAATCTCTACATTGCCTTTGCGCCAGAATCCATCCGGGCAACATACAATTACTTTTCCGCTTGCGGCGTAAAGTCCTAATTCCATTAAGGTGATAGGGCTTTTAGTGTTTGGATCAAAATAAAATACAATCAAGTCGCTGTAATCTAATGCGTCCAATTCCCAATTAACTTGTTGAGCGAATTGAGGGTTGCTTTCTTCCTGTACCCATGATGAATCCCAGTCATCACGCCGAGGATTTAAGAAACGAATGTCAGTGTCTTTGAACTCATTGACCAATCGTTCTTGCCAGGGTTCAGCAGTACCCATTTCAATAGAACCTGCCAAGAATACATCACCGATAAAGATGTTATCGTTATCGTAACGGTCAGGTGATTTGATATGTTTCATTGTACAAACTCCACCAATGTCACTGTGCCGCCCGCGGCCGAAACTCCTTGAGCAAAGTCTTCCAACATTGCCATAATAGTTTCTTTATTTCCACCTGCTAGGCCCATGCCGATATAAGGGAAACCTAGTCGTTTGTTACCGTATGCGTGAATTAACTTTTGTAAAATCAATTCAAATGCTGCGTATTCAAATACATCTTCACCTTTGCTCATTTCATATTGAGTATAGGCATTGATGACAGTGAAGCGTGATTTTTCACCTGCATCACATGCAGTCCAAGTACCTAGTTTGTTATAGTCTCCTTTTACAGTTTCCATATCAACTGATGCCACTACAGGATAGCGTTCGCGAATCTCTCGAGCAATGCCGCCGCCCATTGTATTGAAACAATTACAGCCTTGTACCACAATGTCAAACTCTCCTGCTTCTGCCAGGTCCAGTAGATTACCTTTTGTATGTTTCAATGCTGACTTAGGAAAGTCAACGGGATTGTCTGTGTTTGTCACATGGTATTTCATTTGTATTCCTTTTTCAATGCGTTCCACATTTGCCGTTTGTGATTCTCAATATAATTTTGCGCTACCTTTATCATAAACTCAGCGTGTTCTAGGCTTACAGGTACAACAACTTTTTCACCGCGCTCAACTTCTTTGAGCAGTTCAAGACGTTCCCATTCAGTGTGCGGAATCATTCGTCATTCTCCGGTACTTCGTTTAGGATGTCTTCACACATTTTCAGACCACGTTCCCATCGTGCCATCATATCACGGAAGGCAGCAATGTTTGATCGATTGTGAAACATGTCGCCATTCCAAATAGCCGCATCAATTTCGTCCATTGGTCCGTATTCTAATTGTTCGTAAGGTATTGTTGTCATTATTCGACTCCGAAATGTTTTTTAATCATAAGACCGCAGTGATTGCTAGTAGATTCTGCCAATCGTGCCTTCGCAGGTGTAAATGAATGTGTGTAGCTTTGCCCGTTCAATTCACAAATACTAGCACATTCCCTAACAATCAACTCGGCGAACTTTTCAAAGTTCTTGGGGTAGTTGACCTTGACGGATTTCTGGCTACACACCACTTCAACCATGTATGAATCACGGGCAAGTTGTCGAATTCGTTCATTCATATCAAGCTCCAACTGCCCACATGACCATGTCATAGTGGTCTTCAAAACATTCTTCACTACGCACTTCTGCGATAGGAACCCATCGTGCTTTTTCAGCATCGTCACTGCCTTTTACTTTTGGCAGTTCACCATCAGGCAATACGATTTTGAAACAGTGTGTAATGATACGTCCGCGTGGTGAGCGATCCACAGCATCAAACACACGATTGTCAACAATACTACCACGCAGTACAGGACCGGGCACTTTGATTAATGTTTCTTCACGCAACTCACGAATAGCCGCATCCAATACTGTCTTGTCAGTGTTTGCGTTAACATAGCCACCGGGCAATGCCCACAGACCTTTGCCTGGTTCGCTACGGCGTTTAATCATCAACACATGCCCAGACTGAATCACTACACTATCCGCAGTACTGAAGATTGGGGGATATGGCAGACTAGCATATTGCTTTTTGTAGTTAGCCACAAACTCACGTTCCTTAATGATTTGCTCATACTCAGGAGTGTTTTTGAAATTCATCAAGAAATCAAATGTTGATTCAGGAACAACACCTTGAATGAATTTCATGTTGACTTCACGCTTGAAATACAGGTCACGAATGTCAACCGCACTCAAGAATTCAATCAGTTCCACATTCTCGTAACCCCATTGAGGGAACATATCGAGGTAGAAACTAGAATCATCTTTCTTGTGACCGATGATGCCTACACCTTTTCCACCTACGGTAGCATACTTACTAACAATACCTTGAACACGAATAGCCCAAGCTTGGTCGTTGTAGATGGTGTCAATGTTTTCTTCAACATAAACATGCATGTTAAGACCGCGGGTAGCGTCCTTAATCATGTTGGCCCGTTCTTTGCTAGTGAAGGGATTTTTGTATGTGCGAGGTTGTTTTGCAGAACCAGTGATGATAATCAGTTGGTCAGTCAATGCTGTGGCACGTTTGATAATTTCAAGGTGAGCATTGTGCAAGGGTTGAAAACGTCCAATTAGGACGAGTGTATCGTATTTTTTCATTTTGTGCCTTCCAACATTGCGACTTTACGGCGGAGTTCTTGTTCAAGTTTCTCAATCTCTGCCATTGCTTTGGCACGGACTTCACTAACGATTTCAGTGGTAGAGACCACTTTGGCTTGGACTTTTACTTCCAATACTTCAATACTGGTAACATCCTTACGCATGTAGTCTGTGCTGGAGAATGTGGGGATCTCGTCTAGCGATTTCCAGGTCTTGTGTTGGTCGAGCCACGGACTCCAGTATGGATAGCCGCCGCTGTGTGAATCAGTGTCGTAATAGACACGCTTGCCTGCTTTGTCTATGGCACTGAGTGCATAGGCTTTTTTAATGGTGAATGTAGTTGCTTTAGACATTGAAAAATCCTTTCAATAATGTCAGCGCGGAGTCTATCTCGTTGCTATGTGTTTATTTATCTCTATTGTATCAGACTTTACTTTTTCTGTCAAACTTTAATCGCCAAAAAAGTCTCCAAAGTCTTGATTGCTTTGTCCTATGCAGGCTCTGTGTTCCTGTCATAAACTTGTTACCTATTAACTGACCAAAGATTTTTGGTTTAGGCTGACCCTTCAGTAGTCTTTCACTTATGCGTTCATAAGTACTCATTTTATAGTGCATGTCAAACTTTGGCAAATTCGGGCAAAACATTTTTTCGGGCATCGAGGATGATATCACGCACAGCCTCGCGGTCAGTAGAATCTCCTAAAAAGTCTAAAGCACCGTTGGGCAAACGACACTTATAAATTTGAGTAGCAAAGCCAATTTGCGTTTCGTTGAAGCCCATTGGGCAGATACCCTCGGGACCATAAAAATCCATCATATACCGTGTGAAAGACATATGTGCTCCTTTAATCAATCTATACATGTATTATATGCCCAAACTGATTTATTGTCAAGCCACAAAAAAGCCCCAATTAAGAGGCTAATTTGTAGTACTACGTATTACTTACGTAGGGAAGGGCCATGCACCATTCTGTGCTGTAAAGACTGTCCCTGGGGGAGGACTTACTTTGCCGTCACTATGTCGAGTCCAACCAGCTGGAGTGCTCACATACTGATAGCGAGGATCATATCCCCAATCCGCATCATCCTGACCCTTTTCGTAACCTTCTTCGTAGTTTTTGTTCTGTAGGCTAGCTTGTCCGCGGTTACCGGGTGTATATTCATTGCCTTCATAACCATCTGTATAACCACGATAGAATTCAGTAGAACCAGTCTTTGGCTCAACCTTAACGCTGTTCGCATTATGTTGTACTGGCTTGTCAAACTCAACTTTATCGTCAGGGTTCGCACCCACTTCGCCGATAACTTCATAACGACAAGCACGACCCTTAGCGTTGTTGTAGTCGCTAGGGATAGAAACAACATCACGCGGATTGATCTTCACGATAACAACACGACTATCGCCGCCACCAAAGTGAGGGAGATATTCTTGGCTACAGAAGTGAAGACCGGTACTACAAGTTTGATCCTTGTTGTCATCAACTTCGTTGCGTTCCATTTCAACAACCTTACCAACACTATTGTCCATAGTGCCACTATGAATGTCCAAGAAATCCTTGCGAACTTTCTTGTAAGCCAAGAAATGACCATCGGGAGTAATTGGCAGACTGTTCTTTTCCAAGAAGCCATACAACTCAGTGACTGCCCGCTTAGAAGGGTTAGTCATCAAGTTTTCCATGAAGTTGACCAGAGGTTCAACAGGGAAGCCATCTTGCAACATTGCAATCATTCGGGTAGTCAATGCGTTATGCATCTCTTTACCTTTCCAGAACAATTCCTCACCTTGAACACTTACATTGCCCTTGCCATAGTTGAGAACAACCTTGACTGGTTCGATAATGTCTTTAACCAAGTTCCAATCTTGCGCTTTGATAGCGTCAAGCACTTTCTGGAAAGTGATGTGGCTCTTAGAGATTGTGTGGGGCTTAGAACCAATCACAACTGTGATACTATTGCCCTGCATGATGAAAGGGTACGACATGAAAAATCCTTAAAGAGTTAATTTATAGATAGAGTATAACTGAAAACATGTTTTCTGTCAACTAATTTTGAAGTTTTTGGGCACAATGATAAATAAAAGTGTAGTCCACGAGTCTCTTACCTCTCCGACTACTCTAACGCTATGAAGGAGCATCAGCATGACTATTTATCTATACAAAAAGACCCACAACATTACAGGGTTGAAATATCTCGGAAAAACAACACAAGATCCATACAAATATAAAGGCTCAGGAATCAGATGGTTACCACACATCAAAAAACACGGATATGATGTAACGACTGAAATTCTAAAAGAATGTGCAACTAATGAAGAAGTATTTGAATGGGGGAAATATTACAGTGACCTTTGGGATGTAGTCACTGATCCTTCTTGGGCTAACCTAAAACCTGAATACGGTGAAGGCGGTAGTGGACCACAATCAGAAACAACAAAAAAGAAAAGAAGTGACACCTTAAAGGCTCGGGGCGGCAATGGGTTAGAAAAACATTCTGATGCCAGCAAAGAATTAATGGCATCTAAAAAGTTAGGAAGAAAACAGTCACAGGACACTTGTAACAAAAGGTCCGCATCCTTAATGGGAAGACCGAGTCCAATGAAGGGTAGAACCCAATCACCGGAAGCTCGGTCTAGAATAAAAGAAGCCGCCCTACTCCGAGAAGAATCTAAGAGAATCAAACGCCTTTCGCTTGGTCAATCAAGTTGATGTATTCGGCAACATCTTTTCCTTCAGTGCTGTGTCTGCTGATACTTTTGATAAGCGGGTAACGCTTAAAAATTGCTTCAACTTCTTTGTTGTACTTATCAATCAAACTTGCTGGATCAACATTAGTTGATGTTGCAACTTTGTACTGTCGGCACAACCATTCCAAACTCTGACGCATTTTCTCGTCAGATTCTTTCACATCCTTAAAAGTATTGAACAACACCAAGTAAGGACTAGAAGTATTTGCAATGTGTTTAGTAGCATTATACTGGTAAAGTTCTTTCCAGTCAATACTTTGTTTGACCAAACCCATCACATCTGCTTGACCCAACTTAGCCAACTTACCCTTAACATGTTCGTCAAGGTTAACCCAGTTCTTTTGAGCCTTAATAGCTTCAATGTCACCTTTACGCACGCCATAAATGTGATCAGTGTAGATACCACTCTTACGCAAGTGAACTTCCAAAGTCTTGATATCCTCAACAACGCCGAGATTCTTGTAACCGCTCAGTGGCAAGTAGTAATAAGTTTGTTTAGCATCAAATGAGCCAGCCTTGCCACCATCACGCCATACCATTTCAGCACGATCACGCCAACCACGACTACGACCTTTTTCCAGTCGCATGATAGTAACGTTCTGACCCATACCACCTGCACGTTCTTTTTCAAGCAACGAACTAGCCTGCAGAATCTTAGATTCAGGAGGGTTAGACATTGCGGTGAAGAAAGCCTTAGTGTCAATTGGCTTAGATTTGTCAGCAGCCTCAATCACATATACATTAGAACTATGTCGGTCGGGAGTGTTAGCCGAAGTCTTCCAGTGATGTTTTGCACGTTCAGTAGCACCGACTTTAGTGTCGTTGATAACAAAGTGTACATCAGGACTGACAGTAATTTCCCAGTCATCGTGATATACAGTCTGCCCATTCACATTGTCGTAAGCATGAGTTGGCTTGAGTGTAGAACATGCATTGTAACTACGGCTCTTACTGAAACCACGCAATGCAATGTTGTAAGTACTTGCCAAATTCTTTACTTCAAACTTGAAAGTCTTCTTTGCATTCCAACGACTGTGCTGTGGAGAGTACAATTCAAACTTTGTATCAGTAACATACTTCTGCACGGCTGTACAG
>Ga0209599_10000216_pt1 | contig 41086 bp, 54 predicted proteins | sample Shrwel_input2_FT_FD_187534 | JGI IMG/M metagenome (GOLD analysis project Ga0209599, IMG submission 187534) | Subsurface microbial communities from deep shales in Ohio, USA - Utica-3 well 1 S input2 FT (SPAdes) (version 2) ...
TAGAGGAGGCTCTGCTATCCCACCTCACTACATTTCCTCTTTTTACTGACCAACTGTCCCAAACATACCTGCAAGCCTTGCGGCTGTAAGGCCCAAGGCGCTTTTCAATACTGACCAGCTACTGACCCTGGGACAGTAATATTGGCCAGGGAGTTAAACTGTGTATAGGAGGCTTATATGACAAAGCTTGTTAGAAGTGCTCGTACGTCTCAGTTCGCAGCCGCATTGCTAGAGTTAAAGGGTAGACCCCTTTCTTTTACTCAATACAAACCCTTCGAGGCAATCTATGACTTAGATCCTGATACTGCCGTACTAAAGGCAGGGCGTCAGATAGGTAAGTCTGTGTCATTGGCCGGTAGGATCATTACCAAATCCATTGCCAGGCGTTACTTCAACAGCCTATACATAGCCCCTTTCCAGATACAAGCAAAGCGCTTCTCTAATGCGTATCTAGATGCCTTCGTAGAATCACCTATTATCCGTAAACATTTCAAGACCAAGCAAGATGTTAACAACGTGTATGAGAAGAGCTTCTCTACAGGGTCCCGTGTATACCTATCTTACGCAGAGAATGAATCCGATGCTGACCGCATACGGGGTATCATGGCTGACCAGCTTGTAGCCGACGAAGTTCAAGATATCTCGATGGATGCCTTCGTGCCTATCGTAGAGATTCTCTCCGCGTCTGACCATCGCTTTAAAGTATTCGCTGGTACATCCAAAAGCACCGCCAACACACTAGAGCGGTTGTGGCTGTCTACCAACCAAATGGAGTGGGCAATGAAGTGCCCCCATTGCAGTAAGTGGGTTATTCCAAACAACTATGCCCGGTGCCTACATATCTGCAGCAATCCATTAGGCCCTACGTGCTACCATTGTAATAAGACCTTGGACGTGAACCAGGGTCAATGGGTAGCGGCTAAACCTGCTGTACGTAACAAGATTGGTTTTCACCTACCGCAATTCATTATGGCGTCCAATACGAGCTCTAAGAAATGGGGCGGTATTGTCGATAAGGTTATGCAGGCTCAAAATGGAGGCATGTACTCCCCTGCCACATTATCCAACGAAGTATTCGGCCTAGCCACTGACTTATCTGGCAAGTCACTCTCCGCTAAGGAGGCTCAGAATTGCTGCAATGAAAATCGCAGGGAATGGATTAAGAATCGTGCACAGGCATCAAAAGAACTTGGTGTGTACAAAATAGCCGTAGGTGTCGATTGGTCCGTTACAGGGTCGTCTAAGTCCTATACCGTGATATCAGTTCTTGGTATCACTCCAGATAAGCGACTATACTTACTGTACTCAGAGATTATACAAGGCACTCATATCCTGAGCCAAGTAGACAGAGTGGAGAAGATATTTAAACAATACGAAGCGGACGTATACTCGGGTGACCGGGGCGTAGGTGTACTTCAGGGACAATTATTACAACGCAGCTTGGGTTACAAAAATGCTATCATGGTTAATTACGTTGCCGCGAAGCGTAGATTGAGATGGGATTTGGCGGGTGGATATATGGCCGCTGACCGTACTATGTCAATGGACATCATTATGCAGCGTATGCGCAGGGGCAACTTGAAGTTTGAAACACCTTGCTGGGACCTTACAAACCATATGTGGGGACATGCACTATCCATCTTCGAGGAGGAGATGCAGACAGGTCGTAGGGTATATCGTCACGAAGAAGACGAGCCGGATGACTGGTTTCACTCAATATGTTTCGGATACGTAGGATTAGAGTATTTGACCAATAACTACTCTATGGTAGAATAGTTTATTACACAACCTGGAGTTACTATGAGCGACGATATTCAACTATACACCGATGAAGAAGATTTCATCGTTAAACAGCTTCTTGAAGCAGAAAATGCAATCCTTAAGTCGGGCGTGCCCGAGCGCGGGCAAGAAACACCCGAGAACAAAGATTATCTCTTAGCGATCTACGACGACCTAATAACCAAAGGAGAGTATGTAGAGACGTTCCAAGTGTCTAAAGACCTTAACGTAGTATGGCGCTCTCGTACATTGGGGGAGGCCAATACGATTGCCCGTATCATTGACTCTGCTTCCTTCTCCACCGTGATCGCAGTGCAGAACCATACCAACACGCTTAATATGGCATCCTCCCTTTTAGGTTTGCGAGGTAAATCCTTCAAGGAGGTTAAGCTGGCGGAGAAGCGGGAATTCCTAGAGAAGCTACCAGAGGTTCTCATCATGCGCCTATCCGAGTCACTCTCTAAGTTTGACAGGAAGGTAGCGGAAGCGGTGGAGTACGGCAAGGTAAATTTTTAAAGCGTCTTTGGGCCTTAGATAGGCTCACTCTAGTCACGAGAGGAATCCAGGTACCTGAACTGGGTTCCATTCAAGACGTGGCCCTTAGACATGTCCTGCAACGTGAGCGTCTCATTCGGTTCCATACACAGAGAATAGCCAGCACATCTTCCTTGGTAGGGGTAGGTAGGTTAGATCCCAATACCTTAGTAGAGGCTATGAAGGCTTATTTGGACATAGAGATAGCCGGCTCCGATATAAACGAAAATAGTGATACACGAATGCTCGAAGAGTACAGTAAGCTTAAAGATATTAAGATTACCGCTGACGTCAACTCTGATGGTGTATTAGAAGTTAAGGGTCTCAAATAATGGCATATAACGATTTTAGGTACCTAGGGGCTGCCAGTGGATACACCGCAGCGCAGAGCACATATGCGCCTATGGGTATTGGTGGTATGTACGATACTCCAGGCTATGGTGAAGGCCATAGGCCGCTCTATGGGGAGTCTGCGTATGACCCAAACAACCCTTGGTATCAAAATCGTAGCGCCGGCCACTACATTTGGAATGCGTCCAACCCCCTAGGTCCAGGGTTTGGTGCAGGCTCCGATTTGCCTTATTATGAAAATGCCTCCATGCATACCCAATATGCCGGCAATACCATAGCTGCGCAAGCCCCAGATGCTTTCATGAATACTATGCAGCAGTATGCGATGCCTTTCGCCTCGTATTATGCAGGTTATAAAATTCATCAAATGGCACAGGTACGTGCGCGAGGTGCGATAGGAGGCGTAATGGGGGCCTTTACAGGTCACCAAGCACCTCGGGTGAACCTAGGTACTGCTTTAGGCGAACGCATCGGTATGGGTGCGGGTAGGGCCATTGGTGCGCCAATTGGATTAGCAAGTCAACGTTTAATAGGTATAGGCTCTGCGGGCTCAGTAGCGCGCGGCGTCGGTATGGCAGGCTCCCTAGTCGGCGGTGCAATCGGCGCTGCCGCCGCTCCAGCAGTCATTGGTATGGGTATTATGGCAGGTTTGGACTCTACTGTGTTCCAGCCCTACATAGATACTCGCCGAGTGTCTCAAGCCATTCAAACCAATATGTCCAACCGTATGGTGACTGGTAGCAATGCTGCACCCAACTATATGATGGGTATGTCTGCCACTGCCGCAGCCACCATGGGCTCTGCTATCTCCAACTCTGCATGGGATGATTTCGGGTTCTCCAATGCACAATACTCTTCTTTAGTTGACTACGGTATGCAAGGTGGCATGTACGGGGATATGGGCTCTGGCGCGATGAGCGCTCGGAATATGGTTGAGCGTACTAAGAAGCTCGCCATGGACGTCAAGAAAGTGATGGAAGTCTTTGGTGAGAAGGATATGCGCGAGGCCGTAGGGTTATTATCGCAATTCGCTAAGCAGGGCGGTATTACAGGCAGCTACGAGACCACATCTAGTCTAGGCTCCCTACGCATGGGTACCATGATGACCGGTAAGTCTGCCAGAGAGATATACGATGTTGTGGGTGCTGCGGGCTCTATGTCAGCGCAGTCAGGTGGTATGTCAGGCATAGCAGGTGTAATGTCAGCAACCAGTACCTATGCAGGCTTGGCAAATGCTCAACGGATGGGCTTGGTGTCAGGCCGCATGTTAAGTCTGCTTGGTGGACTAGAAGGTGCAACTGGCCTAGCTACGAATGCCAAGGTATCCTTGGGTATGAGCGACTACAACCGTATGGCTCTGTACTCGCAATTCTACGGCGGTGGCTCTTCTAATAATATCATGGATAACGTATCTCGGTTTGCTAATTTAGCCGGAAGAGATCCGTTAACCGCCGCCGGTAATATGGCTCTGCACGGCCAAGAGATGCGCGATGCTCAAATGCGAGGCAGTCCATTATCTGTATATAAACCAATGATGCAGATGTTGGAGTCCATGTATCCTGGTAGATCCTCCTTTAACGAAGGTCAGCTTGCTGCGGTTATGAAAGGCCAAGGCATGGATGACGCCAGTATCAAGGCCGCTATGTTGGAAATATCCACGGCTAAGAGGGGATACAGCCGAGATGTATTGATGCGTAGCCAAGCTGATGCATATAGGCAACATATCGAAGGGTCGGGGTGGTCATACTTCGGTGGTCTAGGTAGATCCGCCAGATATGCCGCCTACAATACGGGCCAAGCTATGGGCCATTTAGGGGAGTTCCCTGCAGAAATGCTGGGTAGAGCCTCAGACGCCATCTCAGGAGCGATTGATACTTTTCGTTTTGGTAAGTTCAACGGTACTAGTAAGTTTACCGAAACATACTCATCTAACCAGGATCCTTACTCTGTATACGACCTAGGCTCTATGAAGAATGGTCTCATTAGCAAGTCGGATATCAACATCGCCCGACGTATTAATGAGGCAGCTACCGGCGTAGCAGGTGACGAGGCGATGCAAGCCGCCCGTAGACTTATTACTAGCGGTGGTTCTGGCGGCGACGTTACAAAGGTCTACAAAATGCTGGGAGAAGACATAAGCAGCACCGCTGCCTATGACTTTGCTCTTAATAGCACGGCTTATAAATCAAGGACGCACAGACCGTCCGGTCTACGGGTACGTGATGATGATGACACCTTACCTCAACTATCTTTGTTGGCGGCTGAGAAGTACAGTACCCATACGAATGAAATCGCTGGTGTAAAAATATCCCCGGACACTTACGGTACTAAGAAGAATGGTAGAATACGTCAATTAAAATCTGCACCTCAAAAAGTCAGGGATATGTATAAAGCTGTAGTAGCAGCAAAGGTTCAAGGTAAATCTCCTGATAGAATAGCGGAGATGCTGAACAGTGAAGACCCGGATACTAGGGCCCAAGTCCTTCGTATATTGGACCCCTATGGTCCGAGAGGTAACGATTGGATGGCTAAGGGTAATCAATGGTCTAAGGCCATGCAGGGAGGAAAGATACCTGCTGGCATCCTGGCGGGCGCATTGAATAATGCTTACGGGGAACAAGCCATAGATGCCATGATAACCAATGCTGAGATGGCGCAAGATCTAGGCACGGCTCTTGTGGAAGATGGAGAGGGTCGCCTAAAAGCAGCCACCGTAGCGGAACAAGAGGCTAACATGCGAGCCTTCGGTATACATATACCGGGTAGCTTCGAGAAGGGTGTAGGGCTCCAGTCCAAATATCAAGAGGGGCTGACTAACGTAAAGCGTGCTCAGGCCGACGTCGGTGACTTCAAGAAACTGATGATGAAGAATGTAGCATCTCTGGATGGTTCCGGGGATGGCGCTGCGAGAACTATGGCTATTGCGTCCGGTACGTTCAAAGATGCGGTTACCATGTTTGCAGCCACAGCGGCATATACAGCTAAAGGTGATGTGGCTAAGCAGATAAAAGAGTTGATAAGCCGAAGCAACACCTCTGGCACAAATACTCAAGGTAGTGAGCAATGATAGTATCCAACAGAACGAAAGCAATTACACGCGTAGAGTTATATAAAACCCAAGTACAGACTATCTACGATCGCATGAGGGCAGAGAACACTGGGCTGCAGTATATACCCGCTACGTTAGGGGGTTTAGGCGGCCAGAGACTTATTCTGCAAGAGAAGACTGTACTTGATATTACGGAGATCAAGCAATGAGTATGTGGAATAGTAAGAATGATTCTATGCTGGCTAAGGGTGTCGATGATCGCGTACCGGGTATAAAAGCGCGGTACTATTTCCCCGGCCCTACCCTAGGTAACAACAATCCAAGCGCCTCTACGCGGGGCAGTATTGCCACTATACGCCTTCTCAATGCAAACCCCACCAGTACCGGTAATGAAGTGCAGGATCGTATATTGAAGGAGCTGGCTGCATCGGGAGAAGGTGGTAAAAATCCAGGCAATGGTATTACTTCCTTTTTACTACAGAGCGTATCTTACCAAGACTCCGAGAAGAGCATGGTAATGCAGACCTTTGGAGATGATTCAGCGGTATATTTCCTTGGGCGTTCTCCTCGTATGATGACCTTCAACGGTGTTCTACTAGACGATACTGTTAATAACTGGTTTTACAAGTTCATGGTTGCTTACGATAAGTTCCTTAGAGGCACTATGGTAGCACGTAAGTTCCGCTCAGTGACAGTTACGCTGCATAACTGTATTGTGACAGGCACTATTATGGATATGGGATACTCCCAAGACGCGTCCACCGATAACTCCATAAACTTCAGCTTCTCTATGTTGATAAAGCAATACATACCTCTGAGCGCATACCGAGGCGGAAGTGTATACTCAAATAGGCTCTCTGCGGAGAGCGGCACTAATATTAATGAAAAGCTGAGTAAGCTATTAGAGAGGGATATTGCCACCCTTTCCGCTAAAGACATACAAAGGCTATCTAGCCGTGCCAATCTAACAATAACTAGAAACACCGGTACCGAAGCTTTGGTAGACTCATTTCTACAACTAACTACCTTAAACGCTGCACGAGGCCCTTCTAACGTTGACCTCATAGGTAAGTTGTTTGTGGGTAGTAATGAGCTTGGTACCTTTATACTGCCGTACGTCTCTAAGAGGGCCGTAGCTATCGGGTCCCTAGGCGACCCAGTTATCGTCAGTAACGTTAATCTGACAGCTCCAGGAACCTACGATAAGATAAAGACCTACAGTAAGAACGTAAGCTCCGCTGTAGAGGAGTTTCTATACGGCATGGAGCGAGGAATACGTAACATAGATTCTTGGTTCGTCAGTACCACCTCTGCTGGTAATCGTATTACAAAAGCGTTCTTAGATCCCGTCACTCGAGTAATAAAGGCTGGCAGTAGGAACTTGACAGCTATCAAGACGTTGGTGTCTACCGTCCAATCCTCTGTGGATAGAGCTTTTGAACCTTTGGTTCAGTTACGTCAAGACTACAATGAGATGAGGCGTAACCTAGACAATACCATTGGCCTTGTGGTGAACTTACCAGATACGGTATCATCTAAAATATCCAACAATATACGGCTAGTACGGTACGGAGGCATGGCATCACTGGGTAGTATCTCTGGTGGTGTTACAAGTGCGGAGGCAGCAGCCGTATTGGCCAGGTTGCAACCAAATACAGTAGAATCCATGGGTATCATCTCTATCCAGAGAGCTGTAAATACTGAAAGCAGAGTATTAGCACTATGAAATCATTCGCAATCTTTCTACTATTAGAGAACCCTCTCTACGCACTCTCTATCGCCCCGCCGTCAATACGCGCATTGGCAGATAGATTATTTCGACCCGTGGTAAAGATTGTAGAAGAGGATTGCGGGACAACTATAGGTCTAGAGAAAGGTATTCGCTCTATTATGGCAAACCAGTGGGTGCCGCCAGAAGACCTAGACACTACCCGATATGAGTATGAGCATCTTATAGACTTGGATGGCAACCCCTTTACTAATACTCAGCTATTGCAGTACATCGGGGAGGGCCAAGATACTGTACGTGTTCGCCATTCAGGCCACTGCACCTCTACCGGAGGTGTCTGCAAGAAGTGCTACTACGCACACCTACTGGCATCTACTAGTGACTTTCTAAATCCTACAACAAGCGAAGTAGATATCCCCTATTACGAATTACCACCCGCGCAGCCTGATGTGGTTATTCCAGGTATAGGTACGGCAGTACGTATCTATGCCAGCCGAGGAGAGGTTAAACCATTTAACATTTCCTCACAAAAATCCTTATTCGCCTTTACCTGCGAATCGTTTATCGGATCAATCATAGGGGCCAAGGCATACGATAACTTCCCCTTGCCAGTTAAACCTTCCTTATTAACGATGGGTATCAACCGCAATGTATTAGATAGAGCTATGGTAGAAGCCAGCCCTTACTTAGCAACAACACACCAACGATTTATAAACGACATAGAAGATCCTTTGTATAAGGCCTTAGCTATTGTTATACTCTATCTATTGTCTGGAGAAGACCCTACGGCTACTATTCCTCCCATACCACCGAAGGCTCCTCCTACCTATTTAGCAGATGTTTAACTATGGCTACAGTATTACGACCAAAACCAGTCAAGGTAAGCTCCCCTAGCTTATCTCCCGAGACAGCCCAGTATGATGCCAGGCCAAAGCTAGGCGCCATACACTTGGACTTCAAGCTGTACATCGAAGGCGTAGAAGTACCCTTTGAGAGTATTACGGTTGCCAGTACGTATGGCGCGCTACCTACTGCGAGCATCACTATACCATACCTCCCTTTTTTACAGGAGATGGCTCGTAACTACCCAGCCAAAGTCCATATCTTCTTCAAAGACGTTATCTCTGATCGCACTTTGAGTGCCTCTGTGCCTCGGCGAGATAGGCACATCTTCCGGTTACTGTTCTCTGGTGTAATCAAAGGTGCTTACTACCAGAAAAGCAAAGGTGTTGGTGGAGCATCTACTACGATATCCTTTCAGTGCGTGCATAAGAACTATGTGGCATCGGAGATCCTAATAGGATTTGCCAGCTTCAATCTGAGCGATGTTAGTAATGCAAACTTCAATGAGTCCAACACCTCCACCGCGCGCACTGCGATATGGAACCCCACGGTAGCAGCTCAGCAAGCCATGCAGGGCGTAGATACCTCAGGTACTCGTGTGTTCAATCCATCCCTGCTTCAGGATTCTGAGGCTATAGACACGGCAGGCATACCTGGGCAGCTAATACCTTACGCTAAGCAGTTTGCAGGTATACCGGGAGTAATGCTGCGTCTGTGGAACATCCTCGGGAAGGATTCTTTCCAGTTCTCGTATGTCATGGATCATATGAAGAAGATTTATATACCATTGATGTACAATATCAAATACTTTGAGGGTATGGCAGGGCATCCCATCGTAGAGGATTACCTAGAGAGTAATAAGCTCCCCGCGACGAAAGCCTTAACAGGGACAGATACCAAAGACAGCACATACCTAAATCCAATCGGCGGATATGAATCAGATGTAGAAGTAACTGCGCAGGGCGCAGCTAGCATAGACGCTACCCTCACAGCCGTTACGATGGGGCTAAACCAGTACAACGGCAATACCCAGCTACCAGAGATGATGGGTGGATTGGCTCAGACCTTACTCTATGATATGGTTACGTTGACCTCTCCCGTCATGCGCGTTAGTGTTAAAGAAGATCGTCCAGAGCTAGAGGGTGCTTCCTCTGGGTTCCTATCCGAGACAGATCCTGTTGCACCTATCGAGACTCTCGTTCATCCAAATATGAACCTGTACTTCTCACCTGCGTGCAACGTTATATACCCAAACATGTATCAGCAAATATCGGTAAGCGATTTGTATGATGATGCGCCTACGAGGATAATTTCCCGCAGCCCCGCAGTAGGGGGTGACAGCAATGAGATATCACTCTCATTTCGATACAGGTCGCCGTTCAATGTCAGGGAGGCAAGCTATAAGCGCTCTGCTTTCGGAGAAGGAGCAACAGCAGCTGACATTATAAAATCAGTTGAAATCTATGAAGAGACCCCGGCATCTCATGAGATGGGTAGAGGCATACGTCCACAGATTGGCACGCTACCTGTTTGGGCTCAATACGTAACGGCTAAAGTAGAGAGAAACCCTTCATCTACCGAAGCCAAGAGCACAGATTGGCGTAAGATGCTGATGGATTACAACGACTACTTGTACTCTGTAGCCCTATCCAGCTATCGCACGGGGCAAATATCAGGCGTATTCAATCCCTACATCATAGTGGGCTACCCCATGGATATTGTGGACCCAAGTCCGCTACGCCCTAGCCACCATGCGTTTTGTACCTCTGTCGTACACTCCATATCTTCATCTGGCGTAACCACAGATATCAGCTTTAGTAACGCGATTACTTTTGAAGAGCTCTATGTATATGACACTCCTACTACCCTACCTTGGATAGCGGATATTCTAGGCATACGTAAGCAAGGCGAGAAAGACACCTTTACCAGTATAGTAAATGTGGATGATGCCGCACGTACGGCTGCAAACATATACTACGAAGAAGTCCTTGGTGTAGGTGCAGCATTCGTAGATGAGCTGTCTGAGTATAAATATGTAGACGGCGTACCTCCAAGAGGTGCCAAGAAGATTAACAAAGTATTGTCTACAGTAGAGGATGCCATTGCAGCTACCCGCAGGAGTGTGCAGACACTTGCTTCCGTGGAGGCGGTGTATGGTCTTAAGTTCATAAACACGATAGGTAGTACAAGTAACCAGCAAGGTTTGCGGGACTTTATTTTTAATACCCGTAATCCTAAATCGCAGTTCAATACGGATCGCGTGAGGCCTGGGCATAACATGTTCCTGGACTACTCCAGCTATATTGTAAAACCAGAGTCATCTAGACCATATTCAGACAAACAGGTATTTGACCTGACAGGTAAGACTGCCACGCCTGTTGTTAACAATAAGGTAGATACAAGCGTCAATAGTAAGACAGACTGGGATGTGCGCTCTGATTGGGTACAACCTCTGGCGGCTCTCAAAGCGAAGTACCCCGACCATTACAATATGATAATGAGGCTAGAGTCAGAGCTATTGGCTAATCCCTACTATAAGGCAGGTGCTTGGATACAAATCCTGTATGTAGAAAGTACGTTTAATCCCGACGCCTCCAACCCTAAAAGTGGCGGCGCATATGGATATGGGCAAGTACAGAACCAATGGAACGGCAGGTTCTATGGTAAGCAAGTTAAGGACTTTACCCCTATAGAGAACCTAAAGGTATCTCAATTCATATTCAAGGATGGTTTGGCTATCTTCAAGAATGTCAACGATGCCGTGGTTACGTATAACCAAGGCTCACCACAGGTATCAGCTACGCGCAAGGCTAACGGTGGCATAGCTATATATAGCCAATGTAAAAACGACAAAGGCGGCGATACCTACTTTAACAAAATATTCACTCCACCTAAAGGAGACGGCAATGGCGGCTAATACTTTCGGTACCAACTTCAGCGTAGTATACCTTGACAGCTTTGTTGGGGATATTTCTACAACGAGTTCTGCAGAAGAAGTGTTTGTAGGGTATAAGTTCTGTGGCAATCTACAGAAATTTCTGCTTGATTATGCCTCTAAGTTAGATTCCCAGATACCATTATCAGATGAGGTAAACAGTAATGAATAACGAATTTAAAAGCAAGGACATGGAGCTGTATGAAACTTGGAAAGCCAACCCTACGAAAGGAAACATGGGAGCACTGATGTCTCAGCTACATCCTCTACTTCAACGCGAGGTATCTTCCTTAGCGGGTTCTGTACCTACAGAAGCGTTGATGGCTGAGGCTAAGAAACATACCGTGCACGCTATCAAGACCTACGACCCCTCGAAAGGTACTCAGTTGTCTACCCATGTGTATACGTGGTTACAGAAAGTCAAACGCTTGAACTACACCACACAGAACGCTGCCCGCTTGGCAGAGAACCAACAGTTGAAGTTTCGTGACTACAACATGGCCAGACAAGATTTGTCTACTCAGTTGAATCGAGACCCGACGGACGAGGAGATGTCGCGTCACCTAGGTTGGACACCTAAGCAAGTTAAGAAGTTTGCAGGTGAACTATACAATGACTTATATGAGTCAGGCTCTGAATACAACCCAGAGTTCACAAAGTTCGATTCCAATCACATTGCGTGGGAGTACGTAAAGAGCCACTTGACGGCGGAAGAGTCAAGACTATTCGATACTATTATGCTGGCAGAGCATGGTCCTAAGAAGATGTCAGCAGGAGATATAGCAACGTCGCTAGGAGTAAATCTTAACAGATACAATTACTTGCGCGGAAACCTGGTTAAAAAGATTGCTTCTCTGCAGTCGGAAATTGGAGAGTTCTAATGGCCGCTACCCCCGCGGGTAGAGTGGCTGAGAATACAGAGGTGCTACTACAGCACCTCTATTCTTTAGCTAATACTCTGGAAGACCCAAGCATAGCAATACCCAATTTCGACGTGAGCGGATTGGGAAACGAAGAGCTGATACGAAAAGCTAAACTAGAAGCGAACACCTATTCAACCATTTCCGAAATGGAAACACAACGGCAGATGCACTTGGTTACCGCCGAGATACGTGCGTATAATATGTCCAGAGTAAATAAGCAAGGTATGTTATCCTTTGCTGAATCTCAGGTGGCTAAAGAGATAGAAGGTATCAAGCTAGAACAGTTACTGAGTGGGCGGGCCATAGAGCAACGAACACTGGCTCAAAGAGGTAGATCCTAATGTCAGAATACGTAGAAAATACCAGAATAGTAAAGGATATAAACCTGGCAGAAGGCGGCCTGTACGATGTGCTGTACTTGGACTTGGTAGACGGGTTTCCTGACTCTAAGCTGGTTTTCTCTTTAGTATCTACTCCAGAGAGTATCGCCACCGAAGGGGTGTCTAGACGAATAACAGGGCTCCAGAAACTGGTGCAGCAGTTCCTACGGGTACTATTCACCTCAAGAGGATCCGATGTACTTCGTCCCAATGTAGGAACATCTATGCCTGATATTGCACGGTACAGCAACATTGGAAATAGATTTGAGCTGGAGAATATGATACGATCTGAGATAGCCTCTGCATCGATTCAGGTAGCGGATATAACAGCTAGCTTATCTAGCCCCTATGAGGTACTCCAAGAGGCATCTCTGATAGATATAGACATAGGGCAAGTAAGTATATCGGTAGGTATAACGGTACTTAGCTTGGCAGGAGATAAGGCATCTATATTTGCACCATTTCCTAGATTTGATTTACCAATTAACGTATAGAGGTAGAAAGTGGCTTACGATTTATACACCACGTTTGAGAACTCGGTAGTTACTCGAGAAGACCAGTTAGAAGCTGAGCAGTTGGCTATAAAGATACTCGAAGCCTCTTATCCTACGCTAGATTTGCGAAGTGGATCTGGTCTTTATGATATCGTTATACGCCCCACAGCTACGCTATTAGCCATGGTAGCTAAGAGCATGGATACTTATATTACGGAAAATCGCATAGACGGCGTTACAGATGAGACACCTACAGATGTCGTGGATTCTATTCTATCCAACTTTTTCATAACTCGTAACTCTGGGCAGAAAGCTCAAGTACTGGTGCGTGTTAAATTCTCCACTACTCTACCCACTGATAGTGTTACCGTGAGTAGCTCTACTTATTTCTCATCTGACAACATCAATAAGTATATCCCCATAACGACTTACTTTTTAACTAAAAATGAAGAGCTGTCCCTGTATTCAAGCATATCCGAGTCTTACTGGTATGCGGATATTCTTTGCGACTCTGAAGCCGAAGGTACTCAATACAATATCCCTGGCGGTACTGAGTTTACTTTCTTCTCCATACCAGACCCTTATTTCATAGGTGCGACAGGTCTTAGCGTAGTGCAGCAATCTGTCGCTACCGAGACTAATACTGAGTTCGTTGAGCGCGCACCAGAGTCCATATCTACGCGTAACCTGATTAACAACATATCAATACCCGCACGATTGAATCAGCAATTCAACTACATCAAAGACATCTCTGTGAGCGGATATGGAGACTACGAGCAGTACAGAGATTACAAAGAGATACCTTCCAGTACGCCTGGCAGGGTAATACCTTTCCATATAGGTGGTCATGTTGATATCTATGTAAACACGGCTATTGTAAAACGTACAGTTCAAGTGACTACAGATGCGGTCGGTCGAGTTGTATTAACTGGCATCGACCCAATTATCCGTATTCGACCAGCTACTGAAGCGGCGTCATCTACCCTAACTGGCGGACCACTGCAGACAACAAACCTGCTAGATCCTGTAGATGTAGAAGGCTTTGTGTATGAGGACCGTAACTATACTCAACCAGGATTCTTCTATGAAAAAGAGTATGGGTACTCTAGTAAGCAGAACGTGGTTATATACCGCAACGGTACGGCTTTACCTGCAAATTCCAGCTTCGATATCGAAGTGCTGCAATACGAAAATGTGTCGTCTATCCAAGCGTATTTAGACGATACCAATAATAGGGTTATCAGCGGTAACTATATTGCTCGTGGATATAATATCGTAGACCTCAATATCTCCATCTATACCCAGGGCCCTTCCAGCGTATCTCAAGATACATTGGACGGCGTACTAGCAGCAGCCAGCGCCTATTGCGAGTCTAAGTCGGGCGGCTCTTTTGCTGTATCTGAGTTGCTGGCAGAGATAACCCCGTTACTATCTCAGTACGTGGTAAGCTCAAATGTGTACGTAAACTATTCCCTGTATAATGGTATAGCCACTACCTTCCCACCTACGGGCGTTGCGAATTACAATGGTGTGATTGACCAAGATACTGTAGTGGCTACCCCTGGTCATAACGAAGCATCTGCCCGAAAAGTAGGTAATAAGTATATATTCAGAGTGGACTCTATCGACGTCATAGGTACTTAACATGCAGCTAGATACTGGTTTTAACTACGCATACCTCTACGGGTTGTCAGACTTCTGGGTCACTCTGTTTCAAGACCCTGAGCTGAATCAACGCCTATTAGAGACAACAACCATATCTGCCGCGGAGGTATATAGTAGGTTCCTTCAGCTGACTTCCTCAGTATCCCTAGCAGATATTTCCCAGACAATAGGTCACGATATACGCTTGATCACAATAGATGTGGAAGGCCTGGATGGGACAGAGTTAGAGTTTCCTCTTACCGAAAACTTCGTATCGGCTAAGACATTGTCTGATAGGCCATTCTTACCTATTAAAACCTTAGAAGAGAACGTGGATTACCGCCTAGATAGCGGCAAGCTAATCTTTTCTAAGCCGCTATTGGATTATGGATTCCCATACACTGTTACCGATACGGGTAAGTGGCGGTTTGCTCTTTGGGCATCTGACTGCGCGGTGGACGAGAAGTTGATAGCCAAGGTATATGCACCCTTGGTTAGAATAAGTCCTGAGGCCAGCACAGATACTTACCGAGATTTTATACGAGGTCTATTTTTCCTATACACGAATGGTCCTAATATCTCGTACATGAACCGTGGGCTCAGCCTTGCGCTAGGTATTCCCCTAGCCCGTACCGCTGAGACCGTACTGCTTATTACTCAGGATGCTCAGACAGGGCAATGGATTGTGGTTACAGACTATAATGCATACACTCTGCCGTACAGTATTCAACCCACGGTAACAGTAGGCCAAGTACTGGCGTTGGGTGATGGTTTGGCAAATGTCATAGAGATGAAAGACTACCTACTAGAAGATGAGTGGTGGTTGAATCTCTATATTCCGAAGACCATTATTCCAGGTGGTGCTACCGCTGTTCCAGGCAGTGAAGTAGACGTGCTAATGCAAAGGTTCTTAAAGACACATACGTTCCTGGTTAAGATAAACTGGAATCCAGGCTATGAGATCAACGGCTTCGAAACTTTGCTGGACATGGTGAGACAATCGAAGCCATCGTACGCCTTGGGTGTGTTTGCCTGGGCGGTTCCTCTAGGTGAAGAAGAAGTCGACGTTGATGACGAAGGTGAGGGTGATTTTTATGCAATACCTACCGTGTATGATTCAGAAGACATCGGTCCTCGCGGCTATATCTACCGAGACGATTCGGCACCGGATAGGCGATCGGAAGCCTGGTTTATAAGAAGTAACAGAGACCCTGATTCTATTATATTTAGGACGGATGTAGATATCGAGGATCCCACTATCCCGTTGCTGGCCTCTCAGTATGTTGTCGGCACCGGTGTAGACGAAGATGTAGCCGTATCTGACTTTGTGCCACTATACAATCTACCGGAATCCGAGGTAATCACCAAGCTGGGCTATCTAGGTGTGACAATGGTTTCTCCGTTGCCTAACGTGGTAGGTGTGCAGGGTGCATTCTATACAGATGCAGTAGTTATGACGCGAGACGAAGTGTCAGTTCCGGCAGCAGATACCTTGGCATATAGTCAGACAAATACGACATACCTAGACAACATGTTTAATATAGAAGTAGATGGGTATGAGCCGGAGGCATATCGGACGTACTACCCAAACAGTACCTCCCCTGTTAAAATAGTATTTATGAGGATGTCAGATGACCTAGACGTATATTCTGCGTATCTGGTGCAGACTTCCCCCTTCTTGGATATAGATATTCCAAGCATTGAATCTTTAGTAATTACCATGGTGCCCTGATGAAGAGTGTAGTTAAGTTAGATGTAGTAGGTGAGCTCAGTATCTACGTTACTCCCTCTAAGACAGGTAAGCCTGTATTAGTATTCAAAGAGCTCAACAAAATAATGGATGAGGCCAAGGCATATTTGCTAAGAGCCCTCTATGATCCAGCCTTTGTAGTAGAGCCTATCTCCACATTCAAGGTAGGTAGTGGCGGTACAGTAACGCCTAATGGTGTAGATATCAAACCTATACCCGGAGACAGAGTAGATCTATTCGACCCCTATACTACAGGCTACACCAACACAGTTCCTGCTCCGTCAGTAAGTATAGATGGTAAAACCATTACATTTAACTTCAGTGTACCAGATACAGACCTTAATGGTGAGTATATCAACGAAGTGGCTATGTTCCGTGCGGGTGATACTATCTATAACATGAAGACATTCCCCTCGATATTGAAGACTAGCGGTTTCTCCTTGACTTTTGTATGGACGATACGGCACAAATGATAAGACTACAGTTCGTTAAGACTTTGGTGAATGACAAGTTTGAGGTCGAGGCTACCCTTATTCAGACCTCTATCCCCCCGCGTGTGTTCTACTATAAGAATGGCGGTACTGAGCTTGGACCCTTTCAAGGCGTAGTTGACGTAGATCAACTTACTCGGATACCTGAGTGGACTGGCGGGCCTATGGCTACCTTCGGAGTACCTTTTGTACGGCACCATACAGGGTTTCGGATATTGGATTCGGAAGAAGAAGTTGACCAATGGATATCCGTGATTAAAATAGATGTAGAGAATCTCTATAATGAGATACAGAACACTGAACCAGAAGTTACTACTTTTGATATTACATAGGTAAGCGTTATGATTAGATTTTTAGGTATCGCTATTGCGATCGTGATGTTAGGTTTAGTAGCCTCCGTGGCGCCTGATCAGTTAGGTGTTACTATAGCTAAAGTGTCGTTGGTTACGCTGGGTGCAATTGCTGGCTTTTATATTGACAAGGCTATCTTTCCTTACGCTGACCCAGATGACTTCAAAGAGTTAGCAGACCTAGAGAAAGACGAGGAAGTCCGCATTGCCTATATGGATAGCTTGGATACTTCTGCCATTCGACGGGCTATTGTTGTTGCAGCGGCTATTATTGGTGTTTGCTTAGGATTGTAATATGAAGCTATTTATACTTGCTGTTCTTTTACTAGTATCGACTGTATGCTATTCGGCACCGACTGTTGTGCCTAAGAGAGCAGCTTTGTATAAAGCAGACTTAATACGCGAGGCACGTGCTGTAAACATCAACGCCCCAGTAGCGTTGTTTGCTGCTCAAATTCATCAGGAGTCTGGTTGGAAGCCTGAAGCTAAATCCGCTTACGCAGCGGGCTTAACTCAGTTTACTCCCGATACTGCCAAGTGGATATCTCAAATATTCCCAGAGCTCGGTGTACCTAACGTATACAACCCTGTATGGGCTATTCGTGCAATGGTAAGATATGACTATCGCCTCTACAACTCTAACCGTAAAGTGGCCAAGGACGATTGCAACGGCTGGACCTACGCATTAACAGGCTATAACGGTGGTGATGGTTGGAACTCTAAGGACAGGGCCTTAGCGCGTAAGAAAGGATTGGATGCGTCCACGTATTGGGGTGTTGTTGAGTTAGTAAACTCTGGTCGTAGGCCTGACTTCTTCCATGAGAATAGAGGCTACCCGAAGCAAATCATCATAAAACATCAACCTCCCTATAGAACCTATATGGGTATGTACGCAGGGCCTAAGATATGCCATTTCTAACCGCATTGCTTGCAAAAACCTCGTGGGCCAGTATAGCAAAAGGCTCTATTGTAGTGTCCGTACTGTCTGCACTTCTATTCTTATACACCTCATATACGGGTATGCAGACAGAGATACAACGCATCAAGGCAGAGAGTGCAGTACTGCAAAGCACCGTAACTACGCTCACAAATAGCCTGGAACTGCAAGTTCGTCACCAGGAAAAAGCTGATTCTATGTACTTAGAGTTAAAATCTGTGTATGCTATGCTAGATAAAAAGCTGTCTGATAATAAGGCAACTTTGAATAAGCTTAAATCGGAGAAAGGTACGCAGAATGAAAAGCTTCTTAATACTCCTCTCACTCCCGATATTATCAATATCGCTAACGGGGTGCCTCAGCGCTAAGCAAGCCACGCTACCTGTTAAAGTAAAACCTCCTGCGTACCTATACAGCGATTGCGGCTCTACGGCCATACCTATACTACCTACAGAGAGTACTGTCTCTGACCTAATCGAACAATCCTTATTCAGACAGCGCGAGTTGGACAAGTGCATAGAGTTGTCTGGTAAACTTAAAGCTTGGAGTGAAGAGCCTTGAACCGTTACTTAGAAAAAATAGCAAGGTCTGAAACCAAAGATCATCAGAGCCGAGTAATCGACAAGCTGGAGAATAACAGTATTGTTGCTGCGCACTCTATGGGCTCAGGTAAGACCTTGACGGCTCTTCTTGCTGCTGAGCGAGCACAGAAGAAGTATCCCGATGAGCATGTCACAGCTATTGTACCAGCGTCCTTGGTGTCTAACATGAAAGACCAAGCTGTGCAACACGGCGTAGATCTCGATATGGATCGCTTTGAGGTAACTACCTATGACAAGGCATCGAATGACGTAAATCGTCTTAAGCAAAAGAATCACTCGCTTATCATTGTTGACGAAGCCCATAAGCTGCGTAATAAAGATACCAAGCGATCTTCTGAGATAGAAAAGGTACTAAAGTCTTCGCGTAAGTCTCTGCTACTGTCTGGTACGCCTTCCTATAACAAACCTGAAGATATTGCAGTGTTAGTCAACAAAGCAGCCGGTACTAAGGTATTGCCAGACAACGCTAAAGACTTCGAAGATAGATTTATTGGCAGACGCAAGGTAGAGCCGGGCTTCTTCGCTAAGCACGTACTGGGTGTAGAGCCTGGAGAAATAACCTATCTCAAGAACCAAGGTGAACTGAGAGAAGCTCTTAATAAGTATATAGACCACTATGATGCTCAAGAGCATAGTGCAGGCGACTTCCCTACAGCGCATCATAGGACAGTTAAAGTTACTATGTCCCCTGAACAGAAGCGTATGTATAAGTTCCTAGAAGATGACATGCCTGCGCCTATCAAGTGGAAGATTCGTCTAGGCCTACCTTTGAGTAAAAAAGAGTCGTCTAACCTGAATGCATTCTCTACGGGTGTTCGCCAGGTATCTAATAGCACGAAGCCATACTCTCAAAATCCAGCCGCAGAGCCGCTTAGCCCTAAGCAATTAAAGATGGCGGACAGCATCCACGAGAAAATGATATCAGATAAGAACTATCGCGGTATCTCCTACTCCAACTATATAGAGTCTGGCTTGAAGCCTTTGTCGGAAGAGCTCACTCGTCGTAATATAAGCCATGCTATTTACGATGGATCAATATCTCAGAAGGAGAAGGACTCCATCGTGGATAGATATAATAAAGGTGAGATAAAACAGTTACTTATCTCCTCCAGCGGTGCCGAGGGGCTTAACACTAAGGGTACCAAACTAGTGCAGGTTATGGAGCCTCACTTTAACAAATCTAAAATAGACCAGGTAGTTGCCCGAGCTGTACGCTATAAGTCACATGAGCACTTACCTGAAGAAGAGCGCCATGTAGATGTGGAACATTATCACTCGGTAATGGACCCCGGCCTTATAGATAAAATAGTAGGCCATAAAACAAAGACCATAGACGAGTATCTGCACGAAGCGTCAGATACGAAGGACAAATTGAGAGCCGATATTATGGCGTTGACTAAACAAGCCCAGATACCCACTGACTTGTTAAGGAAGGCAGATGAAGATCCAGACATCTCCGGATATGTATATCCTGATGAAGACAGATACCGTCACCCTATACTCTCTGAAGAAGGTGCTGTGGTAGGATTTATGACACCTAGACAGGAGAAAGGTAAGTGGAGAACTGGTGCAATTTACGTAGACCCAGAGCATAGAAATAAAGGGTATGCGAGTAGGGCTATTACAGATTTCTTCGCAGATAAGGCTGGTATGGCTTACATTGATGACGATAATGCGGCGTCAAAACAGGCATTCCATAAAGCTGGATTCGAACTTAATACATCAGGGCCTACAGCTAGAGGCTTAACCCTATGGACCAAACAAGCAGGTGAGAAAATGAATAAGTACTTAGAAAAGATAGCAGAAGCAAGTGAGTACGCCGTACCAGCGGTGGCAGGCGCTGGGATAGGGGCCGGTGCAGGTTATGTCCTTAACCAAGCATTGGTCAGTGGCGCAGGCAGTGATTTCCACGAAGCGTTGTCGGGGTATGCAAAAACCAAGGCACTGCACGAGGCAGCAGTAGAGAATTATTTCTCTCGTGGCAAGATGCCACCTAAAGTAGAAGAGAAGATGCTGGACAGCATCCAATCTTTCAGTGATAAGAAAGGTGTGTTAAACAAGGCTATGCAAGAAGCAAACTGTGCAGCAGAAACCCTGCGTGGATCGAAGAACAAGTACCTGAAAGTGGGAGCCGCCGTGGGCGGTCTTGCTGGATTGGGTATTGGCTTAGGCAAGCAGGCATCGGAGATCTCTCACGAAGACGTGGCTGCGCATACTTTACTGAACAAGATCACTAACCCCATATCTTGGGCGGCTAGGATAGACTTATCTGGCAATACCTCTACACGAGTAGCGGCATTAGCGTTAAACACATTAGCTAGAGAGGTTAATCACCAGTGACGAACAAAACTATAGCACTAGCACTGTCCAGTACAGGGTTTAAATTCCCTGCACATGTCGGAGCAATTCAGGCCGTAAAGCAGCAGGGGTTAGATGTTATAGAGATCTCAGGATCGTCAGGAGGAGCCCTCATCGGAGGGCTTTTCTTTTGTGGAATGAGTGTGTCAGAACTCAAGGCGTGGGCTGTCCACACCCAATGGTTTAAGTTCTTCAGCAGTGGGCTGCTGTCAGGAGGATTGGTTAGTCTAGATAAGTTCGAGTCCCACTTAAAGGAATTAACAGGTAACAAGTGCCTTGGAGATGTACCAGGCTTACACATCACGGCATGTGACATCAACACCCATAGCCTGGAGATACTTGACCACGAAACATATCCAGACATGACGGTTGCTAGAGCTATCAGAGCATCGATATCCATACCTGGCGTATTCTCCCCAGTGAAGCACGAAGGTAAGACGCTGCTAGATGGTGCTATCATGAATACCCTCCCCTTAAATTTACTAAAAAAAGAAGCAGACCTGCGTGTAGGCGTACGAGTGACATACTCTGATAGGCACCCCGTACCTGACACTACCTCTATCCCCGTTATAGCAAGGCGTTCCTTGTATATGATCGTTGATAGGGGCAATGCATGGGCTCTTCCAAGAGAAGGCTGCAGTGTCGTAGACTTAGACACTGGCTTCGCCGATGGGTTGGATGTTTTCATGAGCAAAGAGAAGCGCAGGCTGCTTATGCACACAGGGAACGCTGATCTGCATACATTTCTGGAAAATAATCTTCGTCATAAATGAATCCACCATTTTCCCCATAGGGAAGTCCGTCATAGGCAGATATGGCGAATATACAAATATTACACGTGAGTGGTCCTAGCAAAAGATACGGTACGGACTCAGTAGAATATTTATAGGTCATATCCCCCTTGAGACAGGTGGAACCCAGGCCATCTTCCATGGCAAACCTATAAGACGATCGTACTATGTTCATATCCCATATCCCGGCCACGCGTCATCTGGTAGTCTCACAGCATGTACATCGCCATTGACCTCCGTACATTGGGTGTTTGTAACGCCACCAATTTTACTACTCCAAAATAATATAGCTGTATCCTCGCTTCCATCCAGGGAAGCTATACGTAGTGTACTTCCATCCAGGGTAGTCTTGACTGGCGCCGATAAAAAGGGTCTGCCAAAAGAGTACTCATCCGTCAGTAGTGCTAGTATGCGTCTAGACGCATCCCTTATAATATTCATGTTCCATACTCCGGAGCATAGTTGTCCGATATATGCACTACATCTGAGTTTCTACGATCGGTACGTTGGGTAACTACCTTACCTGCACCAAAATATATCTCCAGCATAAATGTCTCCTGGCCGGTATCTAGGGATGCGAGGCACAGGGTGTCTGTCGTAACACTGGGAATAACAGATTCCGTCAAGAAGGGTTTACCCGACCCGTAGTGCTCAGGCAGGATAACGAGTACCCTACGGGAAGTATCTCTAAACATGTTCATTCTATATACTCCTGAGCGTGTAATTGATAGTGATTAGTAATTTCGCGTACGTCGTGAGGGTCTACTACACGCAGGGGGTTGTGCCATATCATTCCTACCTTCAGTCCGTCCAGTGGGATTATACATAGACCCGTAACAGTAGAGGGCTGAAATATCGGATTGTACGTAGGGGTGTGAGCAAGGTTTTTACTCCACAGCCGTCTGATCGTTGTGCGTAACATATTCATGGCGTGTACTCTGGGAAATACTTATGTGCATAGGAAGGACTTACACCCTCCGACTCACGCATAGGATCTACCATGATTAGCTTCGAGCATATGATACGAGTACGTGTGGCAGGTGCCCAGTGAAAGTACGCTCTCTCGTCCTGGATCTGTACTGCACCCATGCAAGTATGTACGGTCTTGAGCCCAATTACATAGGTAGCTCTAATAGAGATAGTTCGAGCTAGGTTCATTGAATATTCTCCAAGAATGAAGAGCCAAACGAGTTGGCTCTATTGCAAGTTACAGAGTACCCTTGCGGATCTCCTCTTTTAGTTTCTGAGTGTAGTACTTGGTACATAAATCCTTTACTTGTGCGCAAGTCATGCCTTCACTGCGGGTGACTAGGTCTTCCGCGTCATGGGCGTACTCTTCCTCGAGCACTGTTTTAATCAATGACCGTCGGCAATCTTCCTCCATGGGACCGAGATGTACGATCCGCTCAATCCGCCCAGGGCGAGATACCGTAACCTCACCAGTAGCCGTTAATACCTCTTGGCCAATCGCTTCATCGACGTAATCAATACGGTTAGTAGTGATAATAAGTATCACGTTCTCCATAGAAGACACACCACTTATTTTGTTCAGCAGGGTATCAAAGCTCAGAGTGCAGGTTTCATGAATAGGTTCTCGCTTATTAAAGATGTTATCAATGTCCTCAATAAGGATAACCTTAGGGCAGCTTATATTGGAGTTCGCACTGTCCCATGCACGGATAAATGAGGCGTCGGATTGACCGTTCAGATAGATGAGATGTACAGGGATACCAAACTCCCTCCCTATGCAACCAGCCAACGTACTCTTACCCGTGCCTGCGGGCCCGTGCAGTAGTATGCCCATATTTATAGCCACACCCTTGGACGAATACCAGTCTGCCTTAGATAGCAGCAGACGAATATCATCCACAATATCCATAACTTGGGGTGGATAGAAAGTACCTTTGAAGCCACCCTCATCCATAGAGGGAAAGTGCACATCCGCAGGATCCACACCGAGAATGCGTACACCACGTTTGAGTGCATAATCCATGCTTTCACGAGTGCGGAAAATAGAGTGGTTAACTTGCACCTCTCCACCTCTGACCGCTTGCCACATATCTTGGAAGGACGTGGAGGCCTCTGCCTGCCGCGTATCAGACCTACCATTTTGTGGTGGAAATGGGCGTGGCTCTGGGGGAGGAATATCTGCAGTCCCCACTGAGTAGGAGTATCTGTCTTGAGTTGCAACATGCTCATGTATAGTGAAGCTGTGGAAGTATACCTTGTTTACATCTACAACGCTTAAAGAGGCGTTGAATGCAGCCATATCCTCCACCAACTCATCTACCCCGACACCTATTAAGTACATCATAGAGTAAGGATTATTATAGTAATGATCTGTACTGTCCTGAGATACTCCTATCATATCTTTATCCATTAAGATGTAGCCTGACTTGTATCTAACGAGGGTCAGGCTCTCTGAGGATATCTCGTGGCCACGACCCTTATCTAAGACAAAGGCAGCTTTCTTATCTTTACCTTTACGTACGGGCAGTAGTGTCTTGTTTATGTGGGCTGCACCAGACCGGTTAAATCTAACGGAACTATCAGGGCTGACAGCAGTATAGATAGACACTACCTGCAGGATAGGTGTGAGTACAGGCACATATATCTCTTCACAGTTAGCCGTGAAGAACTCCCTAGCATGGGTGTGGTGACGATTCAACCATACCGGAGTGGTCAAGTAGCTGACTACTCTACTTTTTCCAAAGTAGATTGCTTTATCAAACATCTTCTCCACTTCATAGGAAAGAGATGGCAGAATAGCATGCTCTAATGCATAAGAGGCTAATTTACGTAACATATCAGTTCCCCGAGCGCAGAATAGCGTTAGCCAGGATATACCCTTCTGGGTTGAATAGAGCGACGTAAGTAGACGCCGAGAGTAGGGTTACGGTGGAAGCTACCAGGGATATCGTCAAGAATGTCCCGAAGCATAGGAGAGATATGACTAATACCCCCTCATTTATATCCGAGTCGTTAACTTTGGCAATCAACTTCCGCACAGCGGCGTGCGCACGGCTGCTAGACGTACACCACAGAGCGGCGCACAGAAATAGTATAGACAACGCTAATTGCACAGCAGCTTCTATCTGAACTGCAGCAAGTAGGGAAGCATATAACTCAGGACCTTTGGACTCTGATAAGGCGGCAATTTTGCCTAGAAATTCTTCAATGCTCATTTTGGTAATATCTCATTTATAAGGGTTGTACTCGCCGAGAGAAATTCATCTCGACCCATTTCTCTGTTATCCATGACATGATCAAAACATCTATCGGATAGCGTGTACTCCATACGCTTACCAGATGCACTGGAGGGTATCTCTCGCAGCAACTTGATCATAATAGCACCTTCTGCTTCCAAGGCGCTGTACTCCAAAGCATCTCTGATATCCGTAACGACGCATATAGTATCTTTCTCTTGTGCTCGAGCCTTGCTGAGCAAGGTTTGCACCCATACCCCGTAGCCAAGCAAGGCACGTAATCCTTGGCCTAGGCTGATAAGCATATCGCGCACAGAGACCCCTCCTAGCTGCGGGGGGCAACTACGCTTACCATCCTCGGTGTGCAGGTCCGCCCAGGTAAGTCCATACATAGTCATAAGCAGCTGCTTGACGGGCTCAGCAAAAGATAGCAATACTACCTTCTTCCCTGTTTCTTCAGACTTCCTATATATAAGGTCACCCAGAGTGTCTTTACCACTCTGAGCCTTACCATGGATACCAATAATCATGTGTTACAGTTTTTTCTTAGTGGATTGTGGTCGAAGCATATCATCAAGGAGGTCTCCTAATAATTGAGTAAATACAGAGGTGGAACCTGTATCTTTGGCTAATGTTTTTACAAGAGAGCTAGCACTGACACTATCAGGTGCTTCCTTGTACGATGCGGACGTTGTTACTTTCTCTGCCTGAGATGAGTAGTTGCGATATCCCGTGCTTATGCCTGTGCTGGTGGATTGAGATTTTATCTCTGTCGCGCGCAACTTCTTCAACTCCCCGTCTAACTGACCTTCCGTACACACTAACTCCAGTTCTCCGTCTAATATCCCATTAGGGTCGGATAGGTTATACATCCTGGTGGCGTATTTATCCGAGATCGGGTCGGAGTCCAGGACCCCAACCTCCTCAAGGACCAGAGTTATTTGAACAAGGCGCTTACCCACAGACGTAGAGCTCAAGGTACAGCGCTGCAGCCAGCTTCCGGTAGGACCATCTTGTTACAGGGTTGGCATTGGTGTGCCACTCATGGCAGTAACGTTGAAGTCGCTGCTGATCGTTTTCAGTAAGCATATCAAAGCTCCCAGCTAGGTTTTACGCTATGCCAATCGTCATCGTCGTAAAGGTCATCATCGTTGAGTCGTCTCACTTTATTAAACCCTCTTTCGTAGGAAGATTGCGGGGAGCGAGTGTTAGTCGTCTCTCCCTCGTCTAGAGCTGAGTTTATAGCAGTGCGTACTACGGGATTCATCTCCTCCTTCATGGCATCCACGGATTCCTCCAGATCATCTGCCGCCCTTGGCATCATAGTCCAAATAGCACCTATCACAATGCTGAATAAAGCAGTTAGAGCCACCGAACTTCTGGTGTCTATTAAAGCGTTCCTAGCCGATCCAATCCTAAATATGGTTAAAGCAGTAATGGCCGCAGTCCCAAGTGCGGCTAGTAATCCCTGCTTTAAGCGGTTGATTTGTCTGGACATTAAAGGTACTCACTAAACAAAGAGGTGTAAAACACACCTCTAAGTAGTTATACCAGCTTTTTACCATTCTAGAGGAGAGGCTTGATAGTCTTTGTTTCTGCGTTCGAAGGTGTTAGTGTTGCCATGCTCTAGTGACGAGTAATCATCGAACCAAGGAACCGGGTTCTTAGTCCCGTGTATGGTAGGTAGGTCCACTGAGATGGCTCTCTTGTCTACGATATTGTCCACGAAGCCGCTAACAATTCCGTCTGTCAGTCCAAGCACTCCATCTTCAATGGTGTGAATACCCCAAGCCTTCTCGACCTCTCCGCCAGCGCGATATAGCTCTACCCGTTCTTCTTCCAGGTCCTTAGTATATATGTGCGGATTCTCCCTACGAAATGCTCGGTATAGGTGTTGGAAGAAATCCAGATGCGTAAGCTCATCTCGCTGAATATACTTAATCATATCCGCAGAGCCACGCATCTTTTTGGATGCACGACTGATGGCATACATATTGAGGAAGCCAGTGAAGAAGTAGACACCTTCCAATATAATATTGGTATCAATAGCAAGCGCCATATTCCTTAGAGTAAAGCCTTCGTCTTTCACTCTACGAGCTTGTTTCATGATTGAGATATTTTTGCTGTGCAGCAGAGGATTTACGGCATGCATGTTATATATCTCGATAGGATCTGAGCAAGTAGCCTCTACCATCTGAGAGTAGCTCATGACATGGATCTCTTCTTCCCAAATCTGCCTGTTCAATACCCGTTTGATTTCATGGCAAGTAATGTGCTCCGAGAGGTTGCTTGATAGGTTATCTAATTGGATCGCATCAAGATTTGATAAGAAAGCCAGAGTCTTATCATAGCACCTACGATATCCAATCGGTAATGTCTCTTTCTCTCGACTATCCGCGGTAAGGTCTACTACATCTGGGTGCCAAGTATTGTTAACCATGGTACTTAAGATGTCATCTGTCCAGGGATACCGCAAGGGTCTAACTCCACGATAGGTATCTTCTGGCCCAAGTACAATGCGTCTAGCGTTTACAATCTCTACTACATTCATTTGAAGAATCTCCGAATAGCGTCTACTTTGGCTTCCCCTTGACAGGAGGCACGGTTAAATCTATCTACATCTATCCCTGATATGCCTATTAAGGTGTTACCCTCGACGGTTCTCAATATGGCTACCATCTTACCTTCAGAGGTCTCAATATATTCCTCTGACATAAAGCCTTGCACGTTCATGGCAGGGTCTACTTCTTTGTCTATAGCAGGGGTACCATCTGATGCCCGTATGGCATACATAGGTATATCCCCTATCGCGGATAGCGCAGCGCGCTCGATACCCGTAACCTCCTCTATGGTGTGCGATGTGCCACGCGTCACAAGAGGTGCTACCATTGATAGTAACGTCTTGTTAGAAGAGTACAGCGTATCTCCAATCCACTCCACATTGGATGCATGGGCAGCATCCAAAACAGTTTTTAAAATACCTGAGAGCATTTTTGAGCCCCTTCTGGGTTTAGTAGATATCGGCCATCATGAGTCTTAAAACCTACGGCAGTACCATCCCGATGGTAATAGCGTGTACCATTTGCATAACAGCTTCGGTTAAGGGAAATATCTGATCCTATCATCCTGTCAAACTGCTTCTTACCTATAGGCAGCCAAGTGTCCGGTATGTATGCGTTCATAGTACGCCTATGTTTTAACAACAAAATGTCACCACCATGCTAGGAAACTGAGCTGAGTTTTTACAATCCCCGAATTTCAATCTGCCCTTTATAAACTCTATCTCGCCGTGAGTACAGTAGTCATGAAACCACCTAGTGTCAGTGCGGGCGGGAAGTAGGCAGACTACCTTACTCGCAGTACCGACCACATACACGCTCTCAAATGCTTTACGCACCCACTTACCTATCTCCCTACCATAAGGAGGATTCATCCACACAACGCCTCGCCATACTTGGGCTAGACCATCATCCTCTGCTGTGTAATACCTGCTGCATTTAGCGTTATCCACACTTGCACACACATCTATATCAAAATTATGTATTGCGTTATACCTATCAAAAAAGTCCTGAGGGGTAGCCCATAGATCCGTGGCACTGGAAAACATCAAATCTGTATTCATACTGTCTCCGCAGGGCCGAAGCCCTGCTTCTTTTCTCGGGGTTATTGACAAGATTCACATGCTTCGGGATTTTCAATCGAGCAGTAAATCTCCTCTTGCTTAATTTCCGTTTTGCGAACAGCTCCAGCATTTACGCCACGAAGATAATACGTTGTCTTCAATACCTGCATGGCGAAGCTTCTCCAATCACTAATAGTAGACCCTCTGACCTGAGTACCGTCCGCATATTGCATACCAATAGGTAAGTATATGTTTGTACTCTGACCTTGGTCAATGTATACCTGACGTACACCACCTGCGGCAATTACCCAATACTGGTTAACATCGCGTGCAGTCTGAGCCTCTTGCTCGGATAAGTATTTAAGGGTAGGTGCTCTATCTATGAAATTACCTGACAAGTTTTCCTTCACATCTACCAATTCCAAGGGTAGTTCCGTACAGCTCGTTGTGCCTACGATATGACTGATGGTGGCTGTGGGAGCAATTGCCATTACATGACTATTGCGCATCCCTTTACTTGTCTTAGCACGTAGCTCTGTGTCGTCCTCGTAGTACCACTCAAATCCAGGTATCAAATCCAAAGCCTTTGTTGGGGCGGTGTCGTATGGTAAAACACCCTTAGCCCATTCGCTTTGAGGGAACAACTCGTAGGCACCGCGTTCCTGTGCCAAATCAGCAGATGCCTCTATGGCATAGCGAGATACTTTCTTCATCATCTCTGCTGTCCAGCGTAAGTGCTCTACAGTGTCAAAGCGAATACCATTTTGAGCCAACCATTCTGTCTCACCCATGATACCTAATCCAATAGCGCGCTCTTTGTTCTGGAAGCGTCGTCCATTCTCATGAGGTACTAATCCTATGGATACTACATTATCCAACATCCTCACGGCAGTACGGACAGTTTTCTCTAACCAAGTATCGTTGTTACGGTACTTAGACAAATTGATAGAGCCAATGTTGCATACGGCTGACACCTCGTTAGGGGCTGTGTTTAGAGTAATTTCCGTATTCTTAGTGATAAGCCCATTTACAGACCATGCATGATCATCATGGTACACCTCTAAACAATAAGCATCTTCGTTAGGCAACGGTTCTAAGTGGGAGAACGTAGCATAGTTATCATCTGCAAATGTTAACTCTCCATCTCTACCAGAATTGATATCGGTTGCAACGCCGAGATTTGAGTATATCAGCTGCAGTCTAGCAGCCTGCTCTGCGGACGCGGTATGTATAACACCATCCACATCCTCTGGAAATTGAGCTAAGAACATCTTTGTAGACACTTTATCCGCTAGCCAGATGCGTTCATCCATAATGTCACCGTTCCAATCTATGATTACATTAGGACCAAACTCCCCCTCAATAGATTGAACTACGAGTAAATCTCCTTCCTCCAAATCCTGCGCTTCAACCATACCCTTGCCTTTCACCAACACCTTATGGTCCGGTGTTACTTTGTGAGTATAACCCTCATAGGTCACTATTTTCACAATAGGAGCATCCGGTCTCGGTAGATACATGACGGAGGATTGGTTATACCCATCTACACCTACGGTACGTACTTCCTGCTGCAAAGCGTATAGGTCACCCACAGTGAGCATACCTAGATTAGTAGATACTCTCTGATCCGCCGTCATACAGCAGAGGTTACTACTGCGCACAATACCTGTATCTTTCTGCATACGACGACGGTTGATCATATCCTTATTGCCGTGGTAATAACTACCTGTCTCGTACCCAGAAGCAATAATTTTCTTCCACAAGTCCTTAGCACGAATCTGCTTACGATACTTACCCTCGCTCTCTAGGCGTTCGTAAATCTCACGGAACTCATCGCCATAGGTCTCTAGCAACTCAGGAGAGTCGCAAGGATCCATAAGGCTGTACATAGCCTCAGGGTCATCCTTACGAGCAAGTAATATCTCAGATAACCACACGGCTGTCTGTAAATCTGGCGTACGCTGACGGGGGTCACCTGTCTCGTTCTTGAGTTCCAGGAATGCTTCGATATCGGGATGCCAATCGGATAAGTACAAAGCACCGGCACCCTTGCGTTTACCCATTTGATTGAACGCAGTAATGGTTGCCTCTGCCATCTTAGCAAAAGGAATGATACCACCTGAACGACCCCCTGTGCCTGCAATTAAAGAACCGGAGCTGCGTACGGGACTCATATCAATGCCGATGCCGCCAGACAGCTTAGAGTAATGCCCTGCCTCTGTACAAGTACCCGTAATACCCTCAATGGAGTCACCCATAGACAGTAGATAGCAGCTAGATAGCTGAGGCTTTAACGTACCCGCGTTGAACAGGGTAGGCGTGGAGTTATGGAAGTCAAACGATGACAGTGTGTGATAGAACTCAATCGCTGCAGACGTAGGATCGGCTTCTGCACCCTTCAAAGTGAGACCCATAGCGACGCGCATATAGAAATGCTGGGGAAGCTCAATGATTCTATCTGTCTGCGTATTACGGCGGAAGTAGCGGTCTGAAAGAATGGAGAGGCCTAAGTATGTGAACTGTCGGTCATTGCTTGGATCGATAGCAGCATCGAGGCGATCAAAGTCAAACTTGGAATCTAACAGCTCAGGATCTAAGCCACCCACGGCAACGCCGTTCTCAATGTAGGAGCGGAGGGCGGGATACTCCAAGTCACCACCCGTAACTTGTTTGAATAAGTGCAACAGAAGCAGTCGCGCAGCTACGTAGTGCCAATTGTAGTGATAACGAATCTTATCGGCTGCTGTCAAGATAAGAGTCTTCTGAATCTCAGAAGTGGGCATACCCTCATAGAATGTGATATGGGAATCTGATTCCAATTCTGACTGAGATACGCCCTCTAACCCCTCACAGGCAAAAGCGACATGCTCATGAATTTTATTGATATCTAACTCAACTAACTGACCATTAGTTTTTAATACTTTCATTTACATTTTCCTCTAGGTAGTGTATGTTCCGGTTATTTAGATTTCTGGAACATATTTATGTTGACAATTCAAGATGTACTGGGCGTATCGGAATCAGAGTTTGTCCAATTGATGTTGGATAACTGCAGCCTACAGGGAGCATGCCAAGGATACGCGGCTGAGCATATAGCTAAGGCGGCTATGGAGGCGATACCTGAGGTGACCGAAGTAACTAAGATGTTTGATCATGATAAGAAGCATAGGTATGATTTCCTAGTTAAAACGCAACATAGAAATATAAGAGTGGAAGTGAAGAGACTGACGGAGACAGCGCCTGGGATCAAGATAGCTAAGAGCTTCAAGACTCCAATTGACATCGGTGGGCACCGTATTTGCACAACTCAACTTCCAAGAACATCTTATGACGTGCTATGTATTGTAACTCCAAATGGGGTTGTGTTTATGAAAACGTGTGATATGCCGACGAGTCGTAATTATAAGAATATGCCTAAGGAAGCAGCATCCTTGCTGCTACCTAGGTACCTAAAGGCTGAGCTTATTGCGAAGCTAGCAAGCAGCGATTTTCCACTGACCGAATAGTGGAGCGACGACCGTTATCGGACACGACTTGAGCACGCGTCATCGTATTGCCTTGGTCATCTGCCGCTAATAATAGCTTAGACACACGGCCACGTTTAATACGACCAGCTACGGCGTAGGTGATGACAGAGTTAACGGTAATAGGGTTGCGATTCATATCGAGAATGGAAATCATGATGTACCTCAGCGAAATTTATGGATGTGTGGATAATAAGCTAGACAGGCTGCATCTGCCTGATGGTCATTTAGTATACCAGAGGATGTACCAAAGATACATTCCGCAGCTGCCATACTGAAATCCTTGTCTAACTTACGGGACGGAGATGGGTTTCTAAACCCCTTCGTCTGTACGAGATATTTACATAAAGGAGCCTTCCAGTCAATAGCCCTGCGCAAAAAAACTTCAGTATCTTTTCCTTGAGCAAGTAGCATCGCTCCAGTCAACATAAGTATTTGTTCTGATGCAGGATTTTCCTTGCCGCTATACGTGACGTATCGCTCTAAGCATAGGTATTCCGAGTTAAATATTCCAAATTTTGTTCTCAGATATTCCACGGTACCGCAGATGCCATACTTAGAAGGATCCATGCTTCCCAGCTCTAGTATGATGGGAAATCCAGTTTCATCTATACGTATCTTTGCAAATCCTAGATTTGTCCACCCAGGGTCTACGCCTGAGTAAGTGTGTGTGTTACACATTGTTACAATACTCTTATCTAAAAAAATAGAAGCTAGCAGAGCCTGGTGGGCTCTGCTGTCATACTACGATGCTTGTGGCTGTAATATGGCTTCTGCAACGATAGTACCCAATTCACGTGCGTCTTGTCGAGTCACACGCTTAGTTGGGTCTCTCCGAGGATCCGCAACTGCTTGAATCAATGCAGTTGCCAACGTACCAGCAGAGGTTTGACGCTCTGCTATCTTGCGGCGGTGTATTTCTTCACGGTCGACTGTAATAGTCTTAGGTGCTTCAATACCCAGCTTTACCATACCACGGCATCCGACTACTTGGATAGCAATCTCCTCCCCGGCTGGGGTGCTAATAATAAGGCGTTCGCCGGCATTACGGGTCAAGATTAACATCGTTGTCTCCAAAACATATATTAATAAATCTCCACAGCTTGTACTTATACCGCAATTACTCGTAATCTCTAATCACTACGCCGGTAGGAAACTCTGGCACACCACGCTCCGTGTATGAGAAAAATCGAACAGTAATAGGTTTACCCACCAGCGTGTCCGCAATCTGCAGCAACGCACTGTTCTCCTTATAGGTACCCTCCATCTTGACGTCAAACTCCTCTCCTGCAGAAGTCTTACAGGTGAAGATGGGTATGATTGAATCCTTGCCTTCACCAGGGCGAAACCCTACGATCTCGAACTCAGCATCTTGAAAGCTTTTATACTTGAGCAGATGCTCACTGCGAAATCCTGCCAAGTAAGGGCTATCTAAGTGGCGCAGCATCAAACCTTCAAAGCCCTTCCCTTCTACCTCCTTCAGCAACGAGTCGCATTGCTGCTGAGATGATACGGTAAAGCATGGTACCTTCACTACGCCTGTCGGTAGGTCTTCCGTAGGAGGTATTAAGTTATAGCGTTCCCTGAAGGGTTTGTCGTAATCAACTACGTCGAAGATATGAAGTTCTAGCACCTTCTCTTCTTCGGGCTTGATGTTCACGGAACGACGCACTAGGCCAGAGATTCTCTGCAGCCGCATCCGGTGAACATATATCTCCCCATCCAGCACCAGAGAGTGCTTTTCCAACAGGGGTTTCAAGGAATTTTTTAACATTTGAAGCCCGACGATTTCTTTCCGCTTCTTCGTGTATAGCTTCACCTCCCCGTCCTGTAGGAAAGCTGAGCATCGAACTCCGTTCAGTTTGGGCTGACACACCCAGACCCCCGCCGTATAGTCTGGAGAAGAGACTTTGTCCCTCAAGTCTTGAGACAACATCAGCAAAGGTACTCTGTCTAGCAACGACTCCGTCCCATTCTCTGTCCAACCCTCTCTCAATTTCTTGGAAATTAGCGTTTGCAACTTCGTATGTTGAACCAATAACTCTGGTCTGGAATCTATCTGTGAACTCAAGGATCCTGTTTCGCTTTCGGATAATCTCAGAGTAGATATCTTCCCATTCTTGTGCTTCTTGAATAGTGTTACTGATGTTTGAGTAGTCAAAGCGAACTCCTAGGTAATCTGTCCGAGAGGAGTACCTCCCGGCGGAATTGCGGGGTTGTGGTGTTGTAACAAGAAACCAATCTTTGTTATGGAGAAAGTAATCGTTACGGGTGAAATTCATTATAAGTTCTCCCAATGAGGTGACGGCGGGACATAGTCTGTATAAGTGGAGACATACATCTTCCCATTATTGACTTTTACTACATGAAATCCTGCAGCATTCTCAGATGCGATGATTAACTTGAAAGAGTTCTCCGACTCTATCTCTATGTAGGGTACTGCGCAGCCTTCCAGTAGTATACCTCTATGTCGAGGTTTGGAGAGGTTGACGAACGCATTACCAGTGTCACGTATTAGGTTCATTCTATATTCCTCCACGCATGGAAACCGTCAGGGTAGGGTCCGGCAAGGTGCACACTCCCCCGATTAAGGTCAACGTGAGCAACCGAGATTTCTTCCCACGCTGCTACTAAACAGTAATCTCGTGATATATTCAGGTCCGCTAATAGGGTTGGTAGCTGCCTCATAAGGTCTTGCGACATACCCCAATCCTGCTGGAGCATATACCTCACAGTCTCTCGTATGCAGTTCATTCTATATTCCTCCAACAAGTGGATGGTGGCACTGAATGCCACATATCCATATCTACGTCCCCATCAGTAACACGAAAGATACGTAACTCAAAATCGGATGGTAGGATAGATATTAAGAAAGAGCCATCTCTCTGTACGAGACGATCAGGGACATGCCCCAGCGCCGTATTTGCCAGCATGGATTGAGACGCGATAGCGTTGCCGGTGTCTCTAGTCATATTCATTCTAAATCCCTCCACGCGTTATATTCTTCGTCACAAGTGTCAAGCATATTGATTTTTGAATAGAAGCAATTAATATCAAAGATACTAAAACCTTCATCCTCATCGACTTGGCAATTTGCAGTGTGATAATTAAAACTCCAATCCGTAAACGCACAGATACAAGTGCCTGACAGTAGGGCGTTGCCTGTATACAGCATTATGTGAATGCAGACGTTTCTAACAGGATTCATTATATATCTCTCCATGCTGAATATTCGGAGCCATAATAGGGCGGTATTAAAGTTATAGATTCATCACATACCTGTATGGCAAACAATGAGTACGCGTGACAGGTGTCGGGGTATTGTGCGATATAGAAAAAACAGGTGTCCACCTCATCCCAGCACACATACTCAGGGGGATGTATTATGGAATTACGTAAAATAGTGGTGAGTGTTTGCCTAGCTCGGTTCATGTTTTTCTCCAAGAAAGGCATCCCTGCCGGGTGGTAGATATTAGGTTGCGAGTAAAGCCTCACATTCTCGCTGGCTTATACCACGGTATACCTTACTTAATGAAGCTCCCCAGTCATATCCTATCTCTGCATCTGTTCCTATAGGGAAGTCCAACCAGTCAAAGGTCTCGACTGGCCAGTCATCCATGCAGTAGAAACAAAGATCAATTGCCTCCGCAATATAATCTTTGTGTATATAGCATTCGATGCTATCATAGACAGTACAAACGACGCCGCCCCATCCACGTCGGCGAAGCTCCTCATCCACTTTGGCGAATGCCATCAAACCAAGAGTAGATGCTGGTCCTTGGATACTTACATTTTGACTGTTACGAAGAGCTGCATTATAGGCAGCTGTCTTCTTGTACATAGGCAACGTACCATACTCCATTTTGCGTTGACCAAACGGAGAAAACACAAAGAGGTTTTCCACGGCCATTTTATGGCAGTTGTTAACGAAGTCCCTGATCCCAGGGTAAATAGTGAAGTACGAATCCACAAGTGCTTGTGCTTCGTCTTTCGTAATGTCCAATAAATCTGCTATAGCTGCTACGCTAGATCCATACAAAATTCCAAATGTAACCGATTTTGCCGCCTGGCGAAGTTTCTTATATCGTTTAAACGTAGCAGCAAGCGAGGCATCAGCTTTTAGCTGATCCTTAGTAGATTCCAATACATGGTGCATTTCTTCGTAAGTCAAGCCGTTAATCAACGAAGCAGTGTACGTATGGAAATCTTTCCCTTCCCGAATAGCCCTTAGCATAGCGGGGTCTTTGCACCGAGCAGCCAATACCTTGACCTCACAAGAACTAAAGTCCAGCGTGAGAAATACATGATTGGGCGGGGCTATGTATAAGCTGCGTATGTCATATGGCGCGCAGCTATCGGGGCGAGGTAGATTGAGCAGGTTGGGATTACTCGAGGATATCCTATGGGATGACGTGCCATGCAGGTTATACTCTGGGTGAATACGACCGTCTCTCTTCAAGAAGTCCTGTATATAGGTGGAGATAAAGCTGTTGTATACGCTTGCAACGTTCTTCCTACGGTTAATATCTTTTAACCAAGGCAAGTCATATCTATCCACCAGCATATCCAAAGTATCAGAATCTACAGACGATTCTCCGCCTTTAGTTCTCTTCGGGCACTCAAGCCCATGCACGTTGTAGAGGATATTGGCCACCTCAGGGCCAGAGGCGAGGTTAAACCTACGCCCTACAGAGGTGAATATACTGTCCTCTAGCTGTGCAAGCTCCTCTCGCATAAGGATACCCATCTGGTGGTTTCCATCCACATCATACAGCAATCCATCTACTTCCATGTTGACAACGAACTGCAAGGCTCGTGCCTTCACATTAACAAGTTCGCTTAGCACAGAGGGTGCTTTTATACGCTTCTTCAATCCAGATCCATAATGAAGCGTATAGTCCGGAGTGGCAACTAGCTTAGGCCACATCTTTTTCAGTACGTCCAACGTAACAATAGCATCCACGCCTGCGTAGGCAAATAGCCGTTCTATCGGCAAATCCTCGAAAGTCTGACCGGCGGGCAGTTTTGACACGTTAAAATATTCCTACAGAGTAAGTAATAAGAGGGTTAGTCAATGGACATAGGTACCGCGGCTGCTGTAGGCGGCACAATTGCTTCAATAGCAGCTCTCGTCTGGGGTATTGTATCCTTTGGCTATAAACAGCCTAATGATAAAGAATCCGGCGTTGAAGGTAGGTTAGAATCCATCGAGCAATGGAGGATTTCTATCACTAAAGACATTGAACGTCTCAGACAGGATATAAATCATGTCCGAGAGATCAGTGATATCAAAGACGAAGCTGCTAATGAAAGGTTAATGAGAATGGAACAAAAGCTCGATGAGCTATTGGACCTCTTAATATCCTTAGTCAGGGATAGAGATTAAAGCTTCATCTACATCCAGAAGCTCTGAGGTGTATGAAACCCATGCACCATCTTGAGTAGAACAGATTACCTTAATTATCCCTAAAGGCTTTATACCAGTAATTTCATGTCCACTGATAACAGAGGATAAGGTACTGGTACTATACACACCCGTTAGCATCTTCACTGTATAGAAGATATCAGACCCTTCTCGAGAGGTGTTCTCTAATGGCTGCGTGGCGGGTATTCCTTGCAAGGAATAAGTGGTAATATCCCCGGCACTAAAAGGGTTGCCAAACTCATCAAAGGGGAAGTACACAATAGGGTCTACAGTGTACATGTAATACACTGGAAATACCCTACTCATATCAACCCATAGTATCTTCGCCTGCTCTCCATCCAGAGCGATAGGCAACGTGTAATCAAAATTAGCCATTTACGGAAACCTCAAAGCTAATAGGGATTTTAACACCCCCGTAGCAAGTGATGGTAGTATTGACCCTTATAACGCCATCTACGAGCAAAAGCTTGTTTCCTGACAAGTCACACGAAGAGGGACTGTATCCTCTCTTGGCATCTCGAGATCCCGCCGTAGGTATTGTGCGACGAATCTCCTTGCGGATACCCTCCAAGGTTGCTCCGCCAGACGCATATCGCAGGTGATTCTGTACCTGTTGCAAGAGGTACTTATTCCAGTAAAGCCTCAATGCTTCGGTTAACAAAGTAGCTGAAGTGTAGTCCGCTACAGGGTCACCCACTACGTTAGATGCCAGAGCCGTCAAGTCCGATCTATAAGGGGCAGTACTAGGCTCTTCTGCACGTACAGAAGTGCCTACCATGTGCCCATCACCCCCTGGTATGCTTAACCCGGAGCTACTACGAGATAAGTACGCGACTAAATCCAGAGCATACTCCGCACCGGCTAGGAAGGCTGGTAAATCAGAGCTTAATAGAGACAGGGCACTCATCCTGGCATCAACAGTCTCATAGGTAGGATTCCACGGGTGGTTAGCTAGATAGCCGCGGGCGGTGTTCAATATGCTTTGAAGTGAAGTTCTAAGGGATGTAACGTTCATAGATGGGTACTCGTAGGTTATATATATAATCGCTCTTACGTCCATCCATGTGTGTGAGCTTGAGAGTGATGGTAACTTCCTGACTAAGCGGTCCCAACGCGGGGATGTCTCTACGCGCCGTTATAGTTACTTTTGTGTTTGATACTGTAGGATATATCTCACGTATATTTCTATGTACGTACTCATTGTATGCGGAAAGGAACTGTGATGTAAGGCCCTCCCCTGACTGTAGGTGTCTTCTCAGCGCATCCACGCAAAATACACTGTCAGGCAAAGTTATAGGTACCTCTTGGGGAGTATCTAGCATATCCTCCAATGCGGCTAGCATAAAACTAGCTCCCTCTAGAAAATCCGGAGATCCTGTCTTAGGCAGCTTCTCATGTAGACGCTGCAGAATCTTACGATCCATTACGCTTGCTGCTCCATGCAAGATAACGCATGAGATAGGCCCTCGTAGAAATCATCGGATTTACCGGTAGGTGCCGTACGGTGGGCCATTTGAATTAATTCCTTGATACGCTTGGAGACTTCTAACTTGACATCTAGATCGGAGTCCCGATTAAGTATGAACCCATTTCTATTCACCCAGGGATTTTCTACATCGATGCGGCCCGCGATGTCTACTGCCAGAGTTGAAATACCCGTCTCTGGAAATACATTTCTAGGCCTTACATTAATTGTCGATATTATATCTTGAAGCTCATTCATCACAGGTTACCTCTTCTTCAAGGGTTATGTTTTCAAACAGTAGGTCTTCATACCCTCCCAATCCAGACTCGGGGATCCAATCCCATACGGCCTTCTTCAAACCATAAGTCCCCTGTAATCCGCTACAGAGGGAGTGTATGGCGTAGAGGGTATCGAAGCGATAATTCTTTACGTGGGTGCCTTGTACCACTCGGGTGTACTTCAAGTCAAATTTACCATGGTGCCCGACTTTGGACACATCTGATTTAAGCACATGTTCCACGAGAGGCCAGGCTTTGTCTGGATCTACCCAGCAGTTATCTCTATGCCACAGAGGGATAACGTATGCTCGACACAGGCCGTCCTCGTGCCTATATCCGAACTGCATACAGAGAAACTTGGCATCAAGAGCCCAGGGATCCAATCCCGTGGTTTCCGTATCCCAGGAGATCACCTTAGACTCAGGCATACTGGAAAGCAAGGAGCAGAGCTCTCGAACTTCTTCAAGGCTACGCAATACCTTGATTTGTTCAGTGTCGACTAGGTGCTTGATAGTCGCCCGGGGATCTTTCTGTACGATATGGCCTAAGGCCACTTCACGGGCTTTCTCAAAGTCTTTGCGTATTAACGCATAGAAGTCATCTCCCCAGAAAGCACCGGAAGCTGATTGGCGAATCATAGTAGTTACTTTGGGGTGCAAGGTAATCACTACAGGTATGTCATTCCAATAGCGTATCTCGCTAATATTGTTCTTCACAGACAACTTCATATCCAACCCTTTCAGGCAAGATGTGGAAGTGGCTATGATTACTTTAGGATTAGCCGATGTTATCTCGTGCAATGCGTAGGAGAAGCAAGGCTTAGATGCCGTCACAGTGAGTGGTTTCGTAGTAGACGCAGGTGGACGACACTTTAGGCCATACACAATCTTGTAGGTCATACCGTAGCAGTAATGACTCATCATGTGGTCTAGCATGGTCTCATATACAGAGTCCAGTTGTGAGCCAGACTTGAACCGCTCATCCTTAGACTTCTCCCCTACGAGGATGACAACATCGACCTCGGAAGAGTCCAGAGATACAGAGAGCGGACTCTTATTGTCATGAGCTCTACACACTAAGTCACAATACCTAAAAGAAACCAAAGAGAAATCCTCTTTGGCCCTAATAGCGGATGCCACGGAAGGCAATGCCCTCCCTGTCTCCGCCACCTTGGCATACAGCTCCGTTAAATCAAGCGTTTGGATTCTTGCCATATAGACATGCCTCGTTCAACAAATATTGGTATTAACTCCAGCCACTTAGTCATAGAGACAGAGGCGTGGCCGTTAATAAAGTATACCTCTCGTAGATACAGTATCCATGATACGATCCCTGAGTCAATATCTACAACGGGCGAAGACCCTAGCCCGGAGAAGTCCGGTATGTGGACGTTCACGATAGGGCCCTTGTTCGAAATATATACACGTTTAGCCATGGTTTACTCCAAGTAAAGTCAATCCAATGACTTATACCTCAAATCACATCCAAATTTAACTCCCTGGCCAATATTACTGTCCCATGGTCAGTAGCTGGTCAGTATTGAAAAGCGCCTTGGGCCTTACAGCCGCAAGGCTTGCAGGTATGTTTGGGACAGTTGGTCAGTAAAAAGAGGAAATGTAGTGAGGT
>Ga0209599_10000217_pt1 | contig 40917 bp, 64 predicted proteins | sample Shrwel_input2_FT_FD_187534 | JGI IMG/M metagenome (GOLD analysis project Ga0209599, IMG submission 187534) | Subsurface microbial communities from deep shales in Ohio, USA - Utica-3 well 1 S input2 FT (SPAdes) (version 2) ...
GCATTGGTTGCTGCATGGAGCAGCGTCAGTATAAAAGTCCCGACATCTTTGTTCATATCAAACCCTTATCTTTGAGAATCTGTCTAGATTTCATCATCGCCATTGTAAAAGCTTCCTCAACATTGTCCAAGGACAGGTGTTCTGGGCGTTTTCTTTGTCTGTCGTACACCATGTGACAGTCATAACAACCGTAAGCACCATGTTCGTCTTTGGCCTTCAAACCCATTCCTTTGCCATGTTCAGACCTATTACTGTGACACCAACAAACTGTCTCGGGGTTGTAGTTACAGACCCCAGGGAGGTTTATCGTGCAATCCTCACCTCTAGCACTCTGTCTAATCTTGGTCATAAGTGATCTTTGGTGGATGTTTGAGCAAAGCACAGCCTTACCGTAAGCAAATACAGTTCGCTCTGTGCCTGTGATCTTTGGAGCCATGTCCTCGCACTGCACTATCCCAGACTTATTTCAACCACCCGGCTCTAGGAATTCGCCCACCGTCCCTGCTTTGGCTTGCTCGTGTAACAGGGTTATTTAAGACTCCACCACTGACGTACCGCATGGTGTCCGAGTCATCGTGAAAATAAAAAAAGCCGTTTACAACTGCCCTCGGTGAGAACCCTAAAGTAAAAACCAAGGGCGAGAGCATGTGTAAACGGCCTAATTCTGTCGCTTCTCACGGCAACGGGTGCAGTATATCAAAGATTTATGAAGTCAACAATCGCCAAGCTTCTGCCGCACAAAGTGGGACTTGTCCGTTACCAATGGCTTTAAGTCTGTCCACCCTAGCGGCCACCCCATCAGCCACTCTACCCACGTTGGGTTCAGCTTCCCACCATTTCCGGCTTTCATCAGTCTTGCCTCTTCCACTGTCGTGTTCTTGTTCAGCAAATCCCATGAGCCACTGACCCCACACATCCCCTTGGTCCGGGGTGTTGGCCAGTTCCCTCTGATTATCGCTGCTTTGCGACTGTTGCTCCCGCCATTCAACCCCTGCATTGTTGGTGTTGGCCAATGAACCTGAGTTCCGAGGTTGGGTGACTTTCTGTTGCCTTGGCTGGCTCCGCTGTCCTTCCAATCCCGAGCGTTTGGACTTGCCCACAATCCACATTCTGTCCCGCTTGTGGTTGGCTCCAACGTCTGCAGCTCCCATAACAGTCCATTTACAGTCATACCCCATTTGGGCAAGATCTCCAACGACTCTTGTTCCTCCCCGAGTAGTGAGCATTGGGGAGTTTTCCACAAAGACGTATCGTGGTCGTACTTCGCCAACCACCCTCGCCATGTGCTTCCACATTCCTGATCGTTCTCCTTCCAGGCCATCTCCCTTTCCTGCTGCCGAGATGTCTTGGCACGGAAATCCTCCAGATACAACGTCAACAAGTCCTCTCCACGGCTTTCCGTCAAAGGTTTGTATGTCATCCCAAATCGGGAAAGGCGGGAGAAGTCCGTCATTTTGTCTGGCACACAGTACGCTTGCTGGGTATGGCTCCCATTCAACGGCGCAGACTGTTCTCCATCCGAGGAGGTGTCCCCCAAGTATTCCTCCACCAGCACCTGCGAAAAGAGCCAACTCATTTAATTGCCCTTTCATGGCAGGTTCTTCAACTCTTGACGCTTGGAATACTCTTGGGTCTTCCAGGTATCGTGCCTCATCTGAGCGGCCAAGAGCATAAATTTCAGGTTCTCTTCCTGTTCAGTTGCTGCTTGCAAACCCTTTAGCTGGGCTTCGTAATCAGGGTGAGCATAGGCATAGGCCTCACGTAGTCCCAGTGTTCCCTCCTCTTGTTGCATCAAACGGCTCTTAACCGTTCTCAGGTAGTTCTCAATAAACACCCGCTCTGCCTTTGCTTTGGCAAATTTAGGGGCGTTTTCCATGATGTATGCCACGCATTTGTTTGGGTCAATGTCCATTGCTTTTCCTTGAGTAACTGCTATAGGTTTGGATGGGTTTTTTTTCTTCACATTGATGTCTATTGGCTTCTTGCAAAGCAGCAAAAGGCCAGTTGCATTTGGTGCATACCCAATATGGCGGGTTGCCAGGGGCATCTCTTTTTTGCTCAAGCATCTTTTTGTCCTTTCAATTTAAGCCCTGCTTCGGCCATTGCTTCTTTAATCAATTTAACGCCCTTCAAACCTAAATTAGGAATCCTACGAATGTCACGCTCAGTCCATTCACACAGGCGCTCTTTTGTGTAAATGTCCTCTGCTGTTAAACAACGGTGATACCTGACAGGCAAATTCAATTCGTGCAAGTTGGCAGTTGCATATTGCTTTTGCTGGTCTTCTTCACGCTTCCATTCAGCGTGTATTTGTCTCCGGTTTTCCAGCATATCTTGCGCCATTCGATACGATGTTTGCGCCAGAGTAAAAGGATTTGTGATGCCAAATTTTTGTATTTGGGCTGTCATTGCATTGGTTGCAAAGTGGTCTAACAACTCTTCTTTATTCATTACGATTCCAATTTTTCATCAATTAATTTCTGTACACCATCACTCAAGTCACCGTTACCCATGTCCATCAGGAGTAGGTATTGCATCCTGGTGTGGTTGATGTACACCTTAGCGTCATAGGGTCTGTCTCTTTTTTTTCCAGCCCCTTTACGCCTTCCTCCCCACTTGCCTATTGGTCTACCAAGACGTTTAGCCCTAGCTTCCCTGCGCTTCTCACGCTCCTCAAGGACCAACCACATGGGTTTCTTGTAGACAAACGGGTCATCCATTTCCATGTTGGCTCCTTGCCCACAACATTACCTTTTGATGCAACAAATCCCAAAGATTTGGATCACCTTGAAACAAAAAAACTAACAAAATAATCAAAACAACAGTGAGAAAAACATCTGTCATGCTGTCTCCATGATAGGTCTGCACTTCTTCATCCGAATCTCTTCGTTAACAATGAACAAGGCTTGCTCCATATCCTTAACCGAGCATTCGTCCAGTTGGGCATCATGGAGATCCATCACCAGCTTTACAGCAGCCATCTCTGGACCAGTAAAAGCAAATCTGTCCTTCTCAATTCCACGTTTACCCATTGTGTAGATAGCGTCCTGTGCTGCCCTAATTTCGTCTTTCCAATCAACTCCAAGTTCATCTCTGATACGGATCAAGGCTTCACTCATGTTGACAGCAGCAATCAATACATCAACGTGTTCCCGTGTGCCGTTGCCCATTAAGATCATGTTAAGAGAATTGTGATTTTTTAACTTGAGTGCAACACCAGCAGTAGGCAAAGTACCAACCTTCTTCATCCCGGCAACAATCCAGGATAAGTTGTCTAGGCGAATACCACGGGGTTTGTACTTTGATTTTTTCTTCATATCTCGTGCTTGTTCAATTGTGGTTTGACACTTGGATGCGCTCTGCTGTGGATAGAGAATTGCTTGTAAGCAACAATGTTCTCTTCCTTCGTCAAGTTCTCGTAGACCTGAGTCTTCTTAGGACGGAAATAAACGTCTTTGACAAACATGCTTGGTTGCGGGTTTTGTTTCCACAGAAACGGGGAAGTTGGGGGGCATTTGCATTTCATTTAAATTTCACCATAAAAGCACCACAACGGGCGCACTTATAAATCGGCTTGTCAGGGACTTCTTCCCATCTGTGTTGGCAGTTCATGTGTTGCTCCTTGCGTTCAGCCATGCACCAAACTTTGCAATCTCTGGATAGTTCTTAAACCAATCTTTTGCCGCTTGCTCGTTAAGAGATTTCACGCCATGTTCAAGGTCAGACTGAACACACATCGACCATTCGTCAGTTATGACTTCACGCTCGTCAGCACGGACAAGCTCGGCAAAGCGTGCAAGCCATTCTTTGTTCAAAACATCTCCAGCCTCCCGCGCCATTTCAATTACGGTCTTCATTTTTGCTCCCTCACCCATGTGCAGCCAAGGCAAACCTTCATCATCCAGCGGATAAACCAGTTGGGCACGTTGCCCACACTCGGGATGTAGACGATGCCGTAATGCCCTGTCTCCGGCTTGTTGCCAAACAGGTAGCACTTCCATTTAGGGTCCTGCTGTGGTGTGATGTGGAACTTGTAGCTTGTTTGCTCATAGTCCAGCCCCAACTCTCTGGCGTTCTCTGCCTTCTTGTCGAGGGCTTGCTGTGCGTCACGGCAGTCCGGCAAGTCAGAACACGGGTAACTGCATTTTGGGTACTTGCACTTCACTGGCTCAGGTAAGTAACCTTCCCAAAAGGTTGATTTAATTTTGTCAACCGTTCGCTTCATCGCTTCTTTGCTCATAACACCCCCCACACCATCACGGCCACATTCACCAGCCAATACAAGATGGCCACCGAGATGCTGGCGCTGGCGCATAGGATGGTGATCAGAATGATCAGGTCCAGCTTGGTCATGCTTGCCTCGCTTTCAACATGGCATCTGCAATTTTGTATGCGTTGCGCGAAATATCACCTTCATGGCTGTATTTCTGCGCCATTGACTGCATCGCCTTGGCCGCAAAGTAGTCGCGTAGGGTCATGCCGCCTTCAGTTTTTTGCGCCAATGTTGCGGTCGGAAACGCTGGCCCACCTGTGTTGTCGCTCATACCATCCTCCCCGCTGCTTGCTCCATCAAGACCTGTTTAGGCTGTGGACTGCGCACCAGCCACCTGTCTCCCAGATGGCGAATGCTCTTGATCCACTGGCGTTGGTTGTGGCGGCTGTTCGGATACAGCGTTCTTACCTTGATTAAAAGTGTCGTGTTCATCGTTTTCTCCTGTTGTTGGAAATTGCACTTTAGCGCAAATTAGGGATGGTGTAAATTATTTTAAAAATTTTTTTCTGGATGAGGTGTGGCAGATGGGTGTCAAGTACCGCAGCAGCCGCCCCCGCCGCGCGGCCCGATGGGGGGGTCCAAGCCGCCAAGCGCCAGGCCGGACTGCACCTGTCCACAGGTTTTTGTCCACAGTTATCCACAGATTCCTGTGGATAACTCAATCCTTAAACATAACGTATCCATAAATCTGTGGATAACTCAATGACGACTTTACATAATGGTCGTTGTAAGAAGCAGTGTCACCTGTCGGTGTTCATATCCAGGCTTCGCTTACGCAGTGCATCGAGCGCCATGCTGCCCAAGTCGATGTTGACCAGCGGCTGCTGCTTGTCTGAGAACTCCTCGGACAGCTTAGAGGCCAGCCAAGCGCGTCTGTCGCAGCGTAGCTTGGCCAGTTGCACCTCTTGGATGGTCGCTGCGTCTGCAATGTCGATGGTCTGCTCGGCTAAACTCTGCCCTGCACGCACACGGGCGCGCGCGTAAGCAGCCTGGCGTGTCTCGCCGCCTCTCTCGACCCATCTATCAAAGGTCGTATTCCCGACCCCCAATACCTTGCACAGCGCGGAGATCGTGCCGCCCGATGCAATGAATTCGATTACGGCATCTTCACCACCGAATGCGTGAATAGCTTTGTTGGCCAAGCTGACCTCGGCCTTGCGTGTTTGTGCTGCCGCGATGTTGGCTGCGCCTTGGTCAGCAATCTCGGCCAATGAGTTTCTCGCCATTCAGATACCCCTTAATGATTTCAAAGCCTTCTGCGGCTGATCGTGCGACCGTGCAGAGATAGCCTCTGTTGTTTAATTGCAACTGCAAAGCCTTTTGCTCTTTGCTCTGCTGCCCTGTGGCTGTCTTCATCTCAACAAACAGCCCGTGAAACCCGTTTTTAGCCTCAAGGACGCACAGATCAGGCATTCCAGCCAGTACCCCCTCATGATGCAGCCTAACGCGCTCTGAAGCCGTTCTATCGCCTCCATTCGGGATAGAGGCAATGATGGTGTCTGGGTAGAAGGCACGCACGCGCTGCACCAGTTTGACCTGTTCAGTGTGTTCAATGCTTTTTCTTAACTTAACCACCATGAATCGGATTCTACCGATGAAGGCTGCTCACTTGCCTTGGAATACAAGTGGCAGCGGTGCTTGAGGTCCATGGGCTGCGTGGACATTCCAGTGGCTTGGCACTGCCATTCTTTCCATGTCACTGTTGCCCAGCCGTTCCTCACCTTGGCATTTGTGAACATCCATTGCAGCGGCACTGCATTGACCTTGCGGTGCTTTTCCATCTGCTCTGCTGGCATGGACTGCTTGGCATCCACCAATTTAGCGTTGTCGCACTGGCTGCACAAAACGCGGTCATCCTCGACCCAGTTTGCTGTTTCAATCATGCTAATGACCCCACAATTAAAAGTAATACTGTAATACTTGCCCAGAACACCCCAAAGTCGACCGGACAAGACTATAGGGTTTTGTCCGTCCGTCCGGTCGACTTTTGGATGAAAAATCTCTCCCATGCGTGGGGATGGAATGCACACATATGTGTGCATATCCATCACCACACTCAGGGCAATTGGCTGTCGACCGGACGACCGGACGTCCGGTCGACTGTCCGGTCGTCCGGTCGACTTCAGCAGCCATGATTTGTGCGCCCGAGATCATGTCAACTGGACCCACAGGTTCGTCAAATCGGTTGGGTTGAAGTGGTGGAATACGGCTGTGCCAATGGCCTTTCTGGTGTCACCGCGGTCCGAGCCTGGCACGTTGTCATATATCGCTGACCACTCCAATTGAAAGTAATCGGCCAGTTCAGGCGGTGGATTCTTGGGGCAATTGCTGCCCTTGCGGATAATGACGTTCTGGTGCTTGTTGATGACCGACTGCACATATAAAACAGCCCGGTCGCATTTGTCTTGGGTCTTTTGGGTGTGCTGCTCTTGCTGCTTAGTGGCTTGCAGTTGCTTGCGGTCTGTCTCGCTGGATGACTGTGGAGCCACGATCACACACTTGACCTCTTGCAAACTTCCATGCCTGTTTACCACTGCTTCGGTGTGGATGTGGCTAACCAGCATGATCTCCCTAAATGGCGGTTCATAACGAATCTTTCCCAGGCGCAGGTAACGGTTCTTGTCCTCATCCATAAACAGCACCGCGGTCAATGTGGCGTCACCTGTATAGGCTGATGCACCTCGGGCCATGGCGCTGTCATCGGTGTTGGCCATGGTCTTGGCCGTGTGAGTGATGATGGTGATGGAGGTTTTGAGTTGGGTGTAAATGGTCTGCTTCAGGGCTGCCATGTATGCGCCGACCTGGCTGTTGTCGTTCTCGTTCTCTATGTCTAAGGTGGCGTTGGCCGTGTCAATGATCAGCCATGGACGCTCATCGTCAATGGTGTGTTCGATGACCATGTGGGCCAACTCCAGCACCTGATCCACAGTAGACCGCAGGGATTCCACCAGGACAAAGTAATTCGCCAATTCTTGCCTGTCCAGATTCATGTGCTTGGCGTAAGCAAACAGCGACCTGCGGACCTGCGCTGTGTCCTCTGACACATAGATGATTTTTCTTCTGGACTCGGCCTTCAGGCCTGCATCACCAATTTGGAAACCCGCGGCAATAAGGGCCACAGCCAGCATGGCCGTGGTCTTGCCAACACCAGGCTGGCCAGCAATGACCGCAAAGCTGTGGGCAAAGAAACCATCAATCAGATAATCAATTGGCTCCAGCGCATCCAGTTGCAGCGGCACTGCCTGCCAGCGGCTGGTTTTTGGTGCTGGTGGCTCATCCTGTGAGCCTGTTGTAGCGGGTACTGGATTCAATAGCTTCTGAAAGTCATCGACCGCGGACCGGCGCTCTGATGACTTGGTGGGCTGCTCCCATCCAGCCTGTTTGGCTGTGTGGAACAAGGAGCCGATGCCAATACCTTCCTTTTTTCCAAATGACTTCCAGTGCTTCTCAAGGTCAGCCGCGCTGGTTGGCTCTGCCCTGTTCATAGACCAAGACATCCAATCTTGCTTTGCCCGGTCGCCAAACTCTTTTTGCAGGGCAAGCCCCATGGCCAGCCAAGTGTCGTAATCCGCACCAGCATTGATGTATTGCAGCGCGTCCATGGCTTTGTCATAGTCGCTGGCCGCGGTCTGGTGGCGATTCAGCAGTGGGCTGAAGTCAAACCCCTCGGCTGGTTTCTTGACTTCTGGCTGTGTGATTTGGATGCCCGCTTCGGCCAAAAACTCTGCGACCGTGCAGCCAAGTTCAATCACATCACCCCTCATGGAGTCACCAGTGAACATGACGTTTTTGCCTGCGCTCTTTGGGTGGCCAAAGATTTCAATCTCTTGGTGGTTGCCAAGGTTGATCTGGGGCGGCAGGCTTGGATCAGGCCAGGCCAAGAAAATGATGTGACCACCCTTTTTGCTGTGGCTGCGCTCAGTCAGCAGGCCGCGCTCTTTGGCCAGGTCCATCAGCTTGACCATGCGGATGTCGCGTGGCGCTGTGGATCGCTTGGTGTCCAGGTCCAGGATGGTCAGGACCAATTCGCCAAACGGGTCATACGTCATGCGGTTTTGCATGAAGATGCCCCAAAAGGCTGAGTTGGGTGGGTCTGTCATGGTGCGCAACTCATCGCCATTGACAAGGTGGGCATGGTCGATGTCAGCACCGACACCAGCGCCAGCCTTAGAGACAGGCAGCTTGGAAAACGTGCCATCGGCTTTGCGGTTGACCCTGAATCCGCAGAACAGTGCTTCTGGGCAGAGGTCGGCAATGGCCACAGCCACTGCATGAGAAGGGTGTGGCGCTGTGGATGTAATGGTTTGTGACATTGTCAGACCTCACGCATAGGCAGAGTGGCCAGGCGGTTGCGCTCATTCATGATGAGTTCGACAACACGAATGACGTCCGCGGCATGGAAATCTCGTACTCGATGCTGCAAGAGCATCAGCTTGGCAAAACCAATCGTGTCGCACACATCCACTAAGGCTGCGCGTTCCCGATCGTTGCTGGCTGGGATGGTCCCCAGCTTCGATTCAAACGTGTCGGTATCTAAAAAACGACCTTGACTCATAACTAACTCCAAACAAAAAAACCTCGGTCACCACTCTCCAAAACCTTGCGGTTAAGGTTGGCAGACTCGGTAGTGCGAGCAGAGTGGTGGCCGAGGCCCACTACAAAATCGCTGCCAAGCGATGGCTGAAATGTAGCACAGCCTGTAAAATCGTCATTGCTAGTTTTCCTTTAGGGTTGGGAACTTGGACCCCTGAGTGATTCGCGTCACCCAGGGGTTTTCTTTATGGGAAAGTGGATTCTAGTCCTCGGACTTTTTTGCCTTGTCCTTGGCCAAAGAAGCAGCAGCGTGCTTCACGCCAATCAGGTCTTCGGACACCTCAATCTTCAGGTCGGCAATAGCTGACGGTGACTTTAAAGAAAAGGCTTCTGGGTGGTCCTTCAGTGCAGCCGCTGCCAAGGCTTCAGACTTCCAAAACCGTGTCTTGCGGCCAGGCTTGAGATTCCATCCACTGATCGTTTCACCGTCTGTCAATTGCTTCTTCGCAGCCGTGATGACCGCATCCGACCAATCGGCGGCCAAGGTGGCCAACTCCAGCATTTCGGGCGTGATGGCTGTATCGGGTGCAAAGTCCTTGCGTGCGTTGTCCTGGACCTTCTGGCGCATGGCTGGGCAAATCGTCTTGGCCTTGCAGTACTTGCAGGCATCAGAACTGGGGATCACTGGCGCGTCTGGGGATAGCGCCAGTTCTGCGGCCTTCTTGAGTTCATGGCCATGGGTGATCAGGTCCACGCCACTGACTGTCCACTTGGAGTGGCCAGCACGGGGCTGAAAGATGTGCATGGTGCATTGGATGGAGGCTGGCGCGTTGAACTGCCGCATGACGCCTAGGGCATAGGTCAGCAGTTGCTTGTTGTCCTTTGCCTCGACTGGCACTCTGCCGGTCTTTAAATCACAAATAATTAAATGATCGCCATCGACCAGCACAGCATCAGCAGTGCCGCCCAAAGATGGATGCAGTGACTTCAGCCCAGCATCGACATTGACCTCAATCAATTTCTTGCGCGGCTTTTCCACCAAGTTGTTGATGAAGTCAACATATTCTTGGGCCATGGCCAAGTGTTCTGGCTTGACATCTGGATCATCAATTTCCTCACCACGAAAAATTCGTTCAGCCAACTCATGAATGGCCGTGCCATCGGCTGCCGCCTCGCCTGCTGGCTCATAGGGCATTTGACTTTCCAGACGCACAGAGCCTGGGCATGACATGAATCGTTCTGTGCGTGATGCCGACAGACGGGCGTGTTTACGTTCAGTGTGTTGCATGGTTTGCTCCTTTAAATAATCTGATTGATGATGTTCTGCTTGGCCAGTATCTTGGCCAGCACCGTGTGATCGAGCGATGCCCTGATCGTCAGGATGTAGATCATGGGTTTCACGCCATGCTTGGCGATGTTCTCGACTCGGCTAGATGCTTGCTCCAGAGCAGAGGTGGACCATGTGCATTCAACAAAGACGATGGTGTCGGCAGCACTCAGGTCCACACCCTCGGACATGGCCGCGATGTTGCCGACAATGCACTTGGTCTTGCCAGATTGGAATGACTCAATGGCCTTGTCACGCTGTGCGCGTGGCGTATCGCCAACCACTGTCACAGGCTTGTGGACGCGCAACTCATCGCACAGCTTCCCGACCACATCTTTGTGGTGGGCAAAGACCACGACAGGTTCGCCAGCGTTCAAGAGGTCATCAATGAATTCAGCAGCGGCATCCACCTTGCGCATCCCTGCTTCTTTCATGATCTCGGCCAAGCCCTCAAAGGCCAGCAAGGCGTTGGGGTTTGCGACTAGGGCATCGGCATCAAACTCTTGCTCACGTTTGTCGTTGGGCAGGTCAAAGGTGATCAGCGACACCTGCGGGTCTTGGTAGTCTTTGAACACATCTTCTTTTTTTCTGCGCAGCACATGGGGCTTCATCATGGCTTTGAGTTCTGGGATGTTGCTGGAGCCTGAGACATCCAATCCCCACGGCGCGCGCCACATCTTGGCGTACCTGGCGGCAAAGTCGTACCAGCCGCCACGATAGATGCCAAGGCCATGCAAGATGGGCCAGAGTTCCACGGGCCTGTTGGGGATGGGCGTGCCACTTAACGCATACACACGGTCGATCTGCTTCATCAGCAGGGTTGCCGACTTGGTGCGTTTGGCCATCGGGTTTTTGATGCGATGGCATTCGTCCAGCACCAGCGTTTGATAGCCAGCGTTGTTGAAGTATTGCAGCAGGTCGTAGTTGATGATGACCACTTGGTGCTGCGTGGTCTTCATGGCGTCATTCTTGCCATTGACCACACGCACAGTGGCGTCTGACAGCTTGTTGAATGCAGCCTCCCACACTGTTTTGGCGATGGCTGGGCAGACGATCAGGGCTGGCAGATGTTCAAGGGCTGCGGCTGCTGTGGGCAGCGTCTTGCCGACTCGCGGCTGGTCGGCCAAGATGGCCCTCTTGGTGTCCAGCAAAAACTGCTTGGACTGCTCTTGATGCGGGTATAGCTTCATCGGTTTCCTCGGTTTAGCGGTTGAAAGAGTCCCGATTGTGCGCTGTAAAAAACTTTTACACAAGCACTTTATTTATGCTAAAGTGCAATCGCCTTATCACCTTGATGGGGCTGAAAACCTTTAAACGATCAACTGAAAGAAACGATCATGACTACACGTGTAACGACTGGCGAGGTCCGCACCTCTTACTTCTCGGCCCTGCAATCTCGCAAGAATGAGATGAATGGCAAGGATGAATTCAGCACCCAGATTCTGATTCCCAAGACCGACACGGCCACCTTGAGTGCCATGAAGGCTGCGGCCAAAGAGGCATTGGCCACCAAGTTTGGCGACAAAGTGCCAAAGAATGTGCGCAATCCTTTGCGTGATGGCGACACCGAAACCAAAAACGATGGCAGCCCATTGGGCAAAGAATATGCTGGCCATTTCTTTTGCAACGTCAAAAGCACCAGCAAGCCTGGCGCGATTGACACGCATGGCAATGACCTCATTGGCTCGGATGACATCGTGTCTGGCGACTATGTGCGGGTGTCCTTGAATGCTTATGCGTATTCACAGGCCGGCAATAACGGGGTGTCGTTCGGCCTGAACAACATCTTGTTGGTCAAGAAGGGCCAGCCATTGGGTGGAGCCAAGCCATCGGCTGCTGATGACTTTGGCATTGGCCGCGCCGCACCTGTGGCGGCTGTTGAGGCTGGTGGCGATGACTGGTAAGGTCTTTATCGCGGCTCACGTTGAACAGGAGTTGTTCGACAAGCTGGAGGCCACAGCGCAGGCCTTGGGGATGTCTAAGGCTGCGCTGGTGCGGTATCTGCTGCGGCAGGGACTTGCTTTTCCTGTCGTTCTATCAGTTCAAACAGCGCAGCCTCCATCTGATTGACTGAGCACCACAGAGGATCAACAGCCCCAGACAGCCATCTGCTGACCTGGGGCTGTTGTATTTGGGCCAGCGTGCAGACCTGCTTCATCTGAATCTTGTGCAGACGGGCCATGTCTCGGATGTCGTGGATGGAGTTCATGGCGGCATTTTACTTGGCATTGTTGTTAATTTGATACAACAAAAACAAGTGTTGCATTGTGATTTGATTTAGTCCATACTCTGTTTCGCCGCAACAAAGGAACACCATGAAACACCTCAACCAATACCCTGAAGTCAAGAATGCCAAGGCCAATGCCCGTGCAGACGCCTGCCTTGACATTGCCTTGGCCTGTGTCATCGGCATCGGCTTGGCCGCTTGCCTTTTCTTTGGGCTGTCATCATGAAATTTAAAGACCATTACCTCACCGATCTGGCGTTCTTGGAAGCACAGCTTGAGCGTGCCTATGAGCAGCAGCGCAGGCTAGAAAAACCTGCTCACATGGTGGGCAATTGCTTGTCAGATGTGCAAGACCGTGATGCAGCCCATCGGCTGTGCCAAAAACTCGAATATCAAATTAACTGCCTGAAAAACAATGACCCAATTTACTGACACCAAGACACCTGCCAACATGATCGACAGGATGGTTGGCACATACGATGGCAAAGAGTTGCAGCCATACACCGGACGCACCGGTGCAATGGATGCCTACAAGCTGCCAAGCCTAATGCACTTCGGTCAGGTGTACCGCAAGGACATAGAGGTGCTGAAGTGCCTGGCCTGATTCCCCGCATCCGGCCCAAGCTGGAGATCGTTCTGGCCGATGGCAGGGCCAGATGCGACAGGGAACTGGTGGACATCATCTTTTGTGAGCGCAGGTCTGTGCAGCGCGAACTGGAGAAGATGCACGCTCAGAATCTGGTCCACATCGGTGGCTGGGCCAAAGCTGGCAACAGTTACCGCTGGCGGCCCAAATACAAGATGGGCGAGGGTGTCGATGTCCCAGCGCCAGCATTAACTGGAAGGACCAGCACCCAGAGGGTGAAAGAGTTCAGGGCCAAGCTGACTGCGGATGACAAAGACTTTGCCGATGCAAGGCGCAGACAGAAAAGGCGCGTAGTCAAACGCGACCCTTTAACCGCTGCGTTTTTTGGGTCAGGGTCCTAGCAAGCCGCGATTCAAAATGTTTCCGGACTGGTCCATGTAAATCAAACCCTCCAGCGGCACATCCAGACCGTATCCCGTGTCACCTGTGTATTCAAATGGAAAGTTTTGTCGGCGCTGCTGTGGGTTCAGGTCCATGCGCCGCTGGGTTAATCTGGATTCGGCCTCCCCCATCAAGCTGCCGTATGCCTGCATGGGGTCAATCTGCGCCTGTTTGACTAGTCCCATGCGCTGATTAATCAGGTCTTCGTATTGACTGCTCAAGACATCTTTGTCTTTTTTGGCCAATCCTGGCGCATCCATTTGCCGCACCAAAGCACGCATTTGGTCATTGAGTAAGCCAATTTTTTGCTCTGCCTCATATTTCATTTTGGCAAAGTCTCGCGTGTTGCCTCCAACAGCAAAGCCTTCGCGTTCTTGAATGGCGTGCTGAAGCTCATGCAGTGCCGTGGACCTTGGGTTTTGGGTTAAACCTTTGCTGCTGACATTCAACAAATTGCCATACAAAGACCCAAGCGTTCCATCTGCCCCAGACATTGCGCCTTGCTTGACAATGATGTTGGCTAGTTCTGGATAAGCCTTGAACAATTCTGGATGGTCAAGGGCAATGCTGGCCAAGTTTCCAGAGCGTGGATCATCGGCATAGCCATATGCTCGTCTAAGTGAAAGCTCCATGTCTTCTGTTTGGGCCTTCAAATCTTTTTTGGCTTGAGTTAATTCTTTTGGGAATAAATCTTTACCCTGCTTGGATCGCTGCTGGGCTTCGGTCAAAGCCTGCTTGTTTGTGGCAACTGATTCAGCAACTTTTTTGCCTTTAGCTTCAATGTCTTTGGCAAGATTAAATTGTGCAGGCTGATCATTAATCTCTTGCCTCCACTGGCCATCTGGTCCTTTGACTGTGCCAGTCTGCTGCCAAATTTCCTGTGGAGTTTTGCCCTTCTTGGACATTTTGGTGGCCTCAAATGCCATTTGCTTATTGAACATTGGCGATGCTGGACCAATGAACATACCGACAGGGTTATACCCCTCGGCCATTAAGCCACCCAGCCGCTGCGATGCTGGGCCGTAGTCCACACCCTCACGGGCTGCGGCTGCTGTCATCTCGTTGAGGTTTCGCGCTCTGTCGTTGAGGTTGCCCAGCGCCTGCTGCGCACCCAATGCTGGGTTGGCCATGAAGTCGCGCAGCCTGCGCTTGGCCGCATCAGCCGTGCCAAAAATCTCACCCAACAATCCAGCCATGTTTACCGCCCCTCTTGATTGCGTGGCATGGTAGCGCCAATATAACCCGCGCCATATGGCACGCTGCTGGTGGCGACACGGCCAAGCCTGCGCAGTCGCTCTTGCAGCGCAGCCATGGCGCTGTCATCCACCAAGGCATTGCGCACGATGTTGGGGTCTTCGCTGGTCAGAATCTGAGCCACACGCTGGCGATCCTTTTCTGACATACCAGCGTTGGAGTCTTTCAACATCTTGGACAACACTCGGAATCCAGCCATGGGGTTGCCGCCAGCAGCGTTGGTTAATTCCTCGGCAGTGATGCCGGAGCCTGTGCGGCCAGCTTGCAACAATGTGGAGGCTGTTGCCGACTGGCCCACCACATAGTTCTTGGCAGCCTGCGACTGCGCTGCTGTGCCGATGCGGGTCAGGATGCTGTCAAGCTGATCGCCAGGATAGATGCTGCGCAGAATGCCGCCTTCCTTGCTCTCGGGGTTGGCAAGGCGACTCATCATGGAGGTCACGCGACCCGTTCCCATTTGCTTGCGGATGGCATCCATCGTGCCAGCGCGAAATGCTGACAGCATGGCCGGGTTGTCGGCAATGGAGTCCATGTAAACATCCACCTCGTCCGCGCTCTTAGACAGCACTGTGCGGCCTTCTTGGAAAGCCTTGCGGCCACCGCGCAGGGTGGATGCCTGCTGGCGTGCTGCCGCCAAGGCGCTCGAGGAGGCGTCAATGGACTCACGCAATGCGCCCTCCACGGGCTTCAATGCCTCGCCAACACCGCCGCGACCTGTGGTGTATGCCGTGTCAATGCTGGCCTGAATACCGCGCCGAATGACTTCAGCATCTTCCAATGTTGGCGCTTTTGAAAACTTGATGTCGCCTTTTTTGTCAAAAGAGAAGAAAGGCTTTTTGCCAGTCTGCGCTGTGTAGATGGCATTGATGTCTTGCACAGCACCCGGTGACCGCTTCAGGGCATCTGTGAGGCTGCCCAACAGGTTGGCATCAATCACGCCGCCAGTGCCAAATGCTTGGCCATAGGCTTGACGCTCGGCTGCTCTGGCTGCGTCATCGCTTTGCTTGAAATACTTCAAGACATTCTCTGGCCGTGGTCCAAGGTTGAAGTTTGTAAGATCACCCACCAAGGATTTTTGGATGTCGGTCAAAGCATCCTTGCGCAATTGCGCAGGGCGTGTGGTCAACGATTTTTGAATGGTCGTTGCCGCTTGGCCACCTTGGGCATACAGGCCACGCACTGCGGCCAGCAATGTCTGGTTTTCGCCCATGGTTTCGCCATTGGCAATGCGCTGGACGATCTCGTCTGTGGTCAGACCTGTTTCGCCTGCCAGGCGTTGAATCTCAGCCTCGGCAGCCTTGCCGCCACGGCCACCCGTCAAGCGCCTCGCGGCATCCAGCACGCTGTCAGTCAGCTTGCCTGCACCCATAAGGCCAAGCTGCACCGCTGGGGCCAGCGTTGCGCCCATCACAGTGGACTGCGGCACACGGGCTGCACGCTCCACTAGGTCGCCTTCACCAGTCAAGAATCCAGTCACACCACCTTGCGCACCACCCAGTGCAGTGGTTCCCAAGATGCCCTTGACAATGGGGGCAACACTGGTGGCCACCCGTGGGATGGTCGCTGGCGCTGCTGCACCGCCTGTGGCCAGCGTCAAGCCAGCCGCTGTGCCAACACCGCCAAGACCTTCGTAGGCCAAAGCCTCCAATGGGGACTGCTGTTGGTACGCCTTGAGTTTTCCGCGAATGTCTGTCAAGGCTTGCTCGTAGGTTTCGCCAGTGACAGCAGACCGCAGCCGCGCTTCCAGTTCATCCGACCCGCCCATGGTTGCGCCTTGCGCAAGAGAGCGTAGGCGTTGCGTGGGGGCTGGTGCAGGGGCAGCCACAAGGGCTGCGGCTGGGATGTCCGGCGCTGAAAACATCGGCGCTTGGCTCAAAATGCCGCGCAGCAGTTGCAGCTTTTCGGTGGACAGGCCGGACACATCGCCCGACCTGATTTTGAGCAATTCTTCGGTGGAAAAACTAGCCAGTGGATCGCTCATCGTCTTGCCCCTTGTGGTGATCGCTGCTGCAATGTTTGATCGATCAAGTTTAACAATGGGTTGCCGCCACCGCCATACGGAGTGACCTCATACAGTGGTGCAAATTGCTCAAAGCCTGGCAATTTACGGGCGCGTTTCAAATAATCTTCTTGCAATTTCAAACGGGCATTGGCATTCTTTTTGGCTGCATTCAAGCCCGTTTGAATTTCCACAGCAGTTAGTGACTGATCGCCACCAGCAGCGCGACGCAAGATGGCGCGTTCGGCATCAGTCAAAGTGCCTTGACCCTTCATCTGCGCAGCCGCATCAAGTTCAGCCTGCGCCAAGCCTTGCACCACAGTGGCTGTGCTGGCCAGTGTGTCGTTGGCATTTGCCCCTGCAATGCCCAGTTGCTGACCCACGCGCAGCATGGTGGTGCGATAGTCAGCACCAGGGCCAAGCACCGCCTTATCTAGTGCTGGCAAGATGCGATCCACGTTGGCCAAGGTTGAATTGGCTGCCGTAGCGCCTGCCGTTAAGTTGGCCAGCGTTTCGGAAATGTTTGTCCCAACACCAGCCAAGAATTGCTGATTCCCAGGCATCTTGACATCCACGTTGGTCGTGGTCTTTGGCGCAATTTGCTGGCGATACTGACCGACTTGCGTAATGCCAGCCGGGCCAGTGCCTGCCAATGGCTGGCCGCTGATGTATTCCACAGCGCGGATGTCGGGGGACTGAGCCTCATAAGGCATAGCGCCTTGAGCAATACGGGGCTGACCCATCTTGTTGTACTGCACCATGACCGTCCGGCCATTCATAACGACTGGCGTTGGAGCGCCATATTCCTCAGAGGCTTGGGACAGTTTCAAAATTTCAGGCAATCCCTGATCTGGCTTCATGCCGCCTAGCAACGCACGCTGCGTAGGATTCAAGAAGGACAGTGGACCACCCGACTGCGGCTGTGGTGCTGCATTCATCAGCGCCGCACGCGTTTGCGTTGGACCCACTGGTCCGGCAGTTTCCACTGGCGCAGCCAAGCTGGCCTGCGCAGCGTTTAGACCCGTTGGCTGGCCACCACCCAAAAGGCTGGTAAACGCTGCTTGACGCGCACGCTCCATCTGCATATCTTGCAACTTTGCACCCAGCATCAAATTTTGCAGCGATCCGGCCTGCGCCTTTTCATATGCACCCTGGCCAGCCTGCAAAGCAGAGCCAAGGGCTTGGCCAAGGCCAACACGCTGTCGGCTGGGGCCACTGGCTTGAAGTAAAGCGGCAGCGGCTGACAGCCCTGCATTGCGCTCCATCAAGGCACGCTGCGCAGGGGTAAGCAGGGCATTGATGCCCGTGGTGTCATCGCCGCCAAACAGGTTGGAAAAGTCAATTGCCATTTCTTACTCCTTAACGGCCCGTAATCGCGCCAAGCAGACCACCGCCAACTATGCCCAGCGGGTTGCCAGGGAATAGTTTTGCACCAGCCAGTGCGCCGCCAAGCAGGCCAGCGCCTGGGTTGCTGTACATAGGCGTTTCCACAGTGCCACCCAGGTTGGCAGGCTGTGCGCCAAGTGATGTTTGCACCACGCCAAGGCGCTGCAAACCGATGTTGCGGATGGCGTCCATTTGTTGCTGGTCCAAGGCTCTGCGGGTATCGCCTGCGCCCATGACAGCCTGCGCACCGCCAAGGCGCAATGCCTGCTGCTGTGCGGCCAAGCCGCCCAGCGCACCAGCGCCACTCAGACGCAACTGAGCGCCTTGCAAGCCAGCTTGCTGGTTAGCAGCGTCAGCCGCTTGCTGGCGTGCCAAGTCAGCAGCCTGCAACTGCACAGCCTGGTTGAATGCGTTCTCGTTGAGTTGCGTCCCCAGCGTGCCAGCTTGGCGTGCAAAGCCCAAATTGGTGATGCCCTCGGCCACACCTTGACGCGATCCACCGAATGCACGCGCTTGCAGGGCACGCTCACCCGTTTGCTGAATGGCCGTTTGGCGTGCCGACTCCAAGTCAGCCAATGCGTTTTTGCGCACATTCTCGGTGTATGGGTTCATGTAACTGGCGATGCTTCCAGTTCCAGTCGTGTTCAGGTTGGCCAATTGGGCTGTTTGCTGCGCAGGCTGGTACACACCGCCATATGCAGCCATTTGGGCCGCCAAGTCAGTGCCAGCAATGCCTGGGCCAGCCAAGGCCGTGTTGACAAGTGCCTCCTCGCCTGCCTGATACAGTGGGTTCAGGCCAGCAAACTGCTGGGTGGGCAGCGCACTGGCCACCCCTTGAGCGTTTTGGAAGTTGGCTAAAAATGCTTGTTTGATGTCTGGATCAACCGCATTGGTTGTCACATCTGGTGCGCCGCCTTTTGACATATCTGTCCCCTTAATCCAAAAGTGATTTGATTTTCTTGGCTGGAATCTTGCCTTCGTTGATCATGTCCAGCAAGCCTTTGCCGTACTTGTTCACAGAAGATTTCTTCACCACATATTCGCCAACTTGCACATTGATCTGGCCATCATCAGGGCCGCTGGGGTTTGCACCAGACACACGATCAATCAAGCCGCCCATGTACCAGCCAGCGCCCGTGCCTGGTCCAGTGCCCTCTCCAGAGGCTGCGGCTGCTGCATCTGCTGCCGCCGCTGCGGCATCACCAGCCGCATCACCAGAGCCGCTGCTTGCGCCATCGCCCACGCCGCCTGGGCCATCGCCACCATCCATCCCTAATGGGACAGGCAAACCAGCCGCCTTCAATTCTGCGGCACGCTGCCGTACAAAATTCGACAACAGGTTAGGGTCGTAGATGCCTGGGTCATAGCCACCCATGGGCAGGCCAGCACGCGCTGTGGCGTATGGGTTACCGACAGGGCGCATTTGGGCCATGATCTGGCTGTAAGGCGACTGACCACCAGCAAACTGCGCACCTGGGGCAATGGAGGTGTAATTGTTGAAGTCTTGCGTAAAGCCTTGTGTGGCGTTGGCAAAGGGCATGGTGCTGCTCAAAGCGTTGATGCGGTTTTCAACTTCTGTGATAGGCACGCCAGTGATGTTTGATCCTTGCCGGTTGGTAATGCCAAGCCGACCCATCTCCGCAGTGATCTGCGCATCGGTCAGACCAGGGGTCATGAGAAATGCGCGGAAGATGTCTTCATTGGTGCGAGCCACAGGAGGGGTTTGCACGACAGGAGGACGCACCACAGGAGGGGTTTGCACGACAGGAGGACGCACCACAGGAGGGGTCTGCACCACAGGGGGCAGCACCACAGGAGGGGTTTGCACGACAGGAGGACGCACCACAGGGGGCTGCACCACAGGAGGCTGCACCACAGGCTGTGAGATCACCGCTGCATACCGGCTTTGCACCTCTGGTAAAGGCACTCCCGTGATGACTGAGCCGCGCTCTGGGGTAATGCCCAGCTTGTTCATTTCGGCCACGATCTGCGCATCGGTCAAACTTGGAGCCATCAAGAAGTCCAAGAAGTTGGCCTCCTGAACTGCGCCCACACGGGCCGCAACGTCTGCCACAGGCGCACCCACAATTCGCGCCACATCAGCCGCAGTGACCCCATTGGCATTCATGGCAGCCACCACCTGCGCATCCGTCTTTGCGCCAGGTGTTGCCAAAAAGGCTTCAAAATCTCTGAGTGACATCATCTGCTCCTAAAGTTTCTTTGCCAATACAGTCCACTGTGGGCTGTACCCTTCATCTTTCAAAAATGTCTTGGCCCAGCCCCTTCGGCCTGCCAATGACACCCTGGTGCAGCCCAATGACTTGCCCCAGGATTCGATCATCGGTCGCATCCGTGAGAGTTCATCGAGGTCGCCACCAGCCAAGAAGTAATGCAAATTCTTAAGCCTGGGATAGACAATGATCTCAGTTAGCACAATCGACTGCGTTGCAGGCCATACCTGCAACTGGTTCTTTTCGACCATCTCGAGGACATCCTCGAAATGGTGTGTGCCGCCAGAGTATTCTAATGCCGCCTCCACATGGTGGCGCAGTCGCTCTAGGTGTTCCCGGTCGCTCATCTCTTGCCAGAGGCCACAGCATCAAGGCGCATGACACCCACGCGCCAGTCAGCCAGGACAGCGCCCGTCACCTTCATATTGATCTGCCGACCAGAAAAGCGCACGCTTGTGGGGTTGGCTGCCGAATACGGGCCATAGGAGAATTCAGTCCCTGTGGGGTAATTTCTGGTGGTAAACGACACCACCGCATCACCCAAAGCCTGCTCATCAGGAATCACCTCGCGCACGCTCATGATGTTGTCACCGTTGCCGATCTGCACGGGTCCAGACTCGGCAAAGACAGACGCACCGTCATAGGCAAAGCCCACCTCATGCTCGTACACATAGCCATCCACCGACACCGCCATGGGGCGTGAGAACACACCCGAATCTGTGCCTGCTGTACGCGCCAGTGTTCCCACGTTCCAGTGGTTCTCACGGTAATTGAAAGTGACGTAGCTGTCATTCTCATTGCTGCCGCTGCTGGGGTAGTACCACCAGATTTCGCCATACTGGCTATTGTGGACCGCATAGACCTTGCTGGCTTGGTTGAAGTTCATGTTGCCAAAGATGTAGTCACCCACATCACTTGGCAGTGGCTTAACGTAACCGTCATAAATCCAAAAGCCCGACTTGCTCATCCAGATGGCAGCAGTGTCAATGGCCGCCACCGCTTGCGCCGAAATGAGACCGCAGCCACTGCCAGCCTTTTCAAAGCCGTAAACAAATGGCGCGCCCACATATTGCGCTGTGTGGACATCAACGTCAGTGAACAGTAAGTTAATGCCCTTGACCCGCTTGCCAGCCAGCAGCGTGCCGGGTGTTGCCAGTTCAAAGTCGCCAGCCAAGTTGTTGGTGGCAGGCGTCCAGGCCGTGTTGTTTTCTTGGTCGCACCACTGCACCTTGCGCGGGTTGCCACCAGCGCCAAGGGCAAACAAGATACGCTCTGCTGTCACCAAAATGGCTTTGTTGCTGGTTGGCGCGTTGGCAATGGCAGCCGCAATGGTGGGCGTAGTAAAGCCAAGCTGCCATTCGTAGATTTTCCCGTCTGCGTTGGAGCAGGCCACCAGATACTCGCCCCATGTGTCCATGGACCATGTAGTGGCTGGCGTGATGGAGCCAAGGTCAGGCCGTGCCACACCGTAGCTGAATTTCCCGTAATCGCTGTAACCGTAGCCAGTTTTTACGATGGCATCGGCGCTGCCGGTGGTAAAGCCAGTGGGCGTGATGTCCTTGATCGTGCCGGATTCGCTCATGGCGTACAGCTTGGACTGTGTGCCAAGGCCAGTCCAGCGGGTGGCGCTGTTGTCCCGCCAGTTCAAAAAGCCTCGGCACAGACCTGTGATCTGCTGCGAGGATCGTTTGCGCCAGCCGCCGATGGGGCGCAATGTGTTCTCGTACCAGCGCACTAGGTTGGCGTCATACCACCGGCCAGCAGCTTGGTACTCTGTGCCATTTCGGTAAATGCCTGGTGGAAGTTTGATGGGGATGTACATGGTCACACCGTTGGTAAATTGGACACAAAGGTCATGGTGGCAATGGCCGATGGCACTGCTGGCCGTGTGGGGCTGGTTCCGGCAGCGAATGCCTCCAGGCTCAAATCGGTGCTGGTCACGCAGCCGACAATTTCGATGTAATCACCAGCCACCATATCAACAAAGAAATTTAAAGACGCCACCAAATGGCTGGGGTCACCAGAAGATTTCCGCGCTGGAGCGTGAAACCGGCTGTTGGAGTTGGCAATGTTTGTGCCATTTTTGCGAAACCAAATGTCAAAGTCTTGGCCATCGTTGCTGACGTTTTTGATCTGCAAAGAAAATTGCAGGTTCCACACGCCATCCACAGCCACTGTGATCCTTGAATCGCTGGCAATGGTGACACCGTTGGAAAAGTCTGTGTTGCCAAAAAATACAGGATAGGCTACCGTGGTGCTGGCAGCCACCTGATCAATGCTGCTGTGAAAAGCACCATGCGGATGGTTTAAGAACTTGCCGCCCTGTGGGCCAAACAGCGACCCAAAAATGCTGGTGACCTTGCGGAAGTAACCGTTCAAAGCCCCATAGTTTTCATTGAAGTGCCTGCGCTCGTACCCCTCTGGCGGGAATCCCAGACTTGGAATAGATGGCGCTTCAAACTGTTGCTTGGCATTGGACATGGTGCAATTATTCCACCTTTACCCGCCCAACAATGCCAGCGCCTCGTTGGTGTGCTTGATCCGGTCATCCAGCCCAATCGTGCCGCCGTTGATCTTTTTGGTAAGTGCCAGGTGGTTGCCGGACTCGGCAATGGCATTTAGCTTTTGCGTGTCCCAAAACCAGCCAGCGGTCAGGGCGGCGTATTCAGGTGTTGCCACCAGGTCAGGCTCCATGATGAAGTCCACGCCGAGGGCTTTGCTTGCGTAATGGTAATTCGCCGCGCCGGTTAATTGCAAAATTCCTCTGCCCCTAAAACGAAAGCCATCCCCCGATGCCTCATCCCGGTTGTTCATGCGGTTGCCGTAAATGCGGTTGGCTATTCTTTTGGGCTGGCGCTCGTAGGCTGCGGCCTCTTCAGGCGTAAAGCCCCATGAACGCTTGGGCGTGCGCGGGAACAGCTTGAGCAGGGTGGCAGCCCGGTAATTTAGATTCTCCTCCAGCACTCTGAAGTTGGCGCTCTCATGGCCGCATTGGCCAATGAATGCCGCCTGCTGGCGTGGGGTCAGGATGTTGAATCGCTCAAACGTGGCATTGAGCGCATCGGCCCAATGTGGGGCAATGTGCAGTTGCTGGAGTTGGTCAGGGCGTACCATTGATGATGTTCCTCATGTTGGCATATGCGTCAATGCAGGCGTTTAGCTGGACCGTGTTTCTGTCGCCTTGCGCCACTATTTCTGCGATGGCTTGGAGGGTGGATCGTTCGGCATCAGAAGCTGCGTCAGCCGGTCGGTCAGGTTCGCTTCTCGCTTGGTCGCTATTTCCAAGGGCAATGGCGGCACTTGGGGCGGCTTGTGGACAACTTGGGGCGGGGAGGCGCACCCTGCCAGCACGAATGGCAGAAGCCAGGTCAGTTTGCTTTTTGGTAATGACATCATTTGCCTTTCGCAGTTCCACTTCCTTATCAGCCACAGCCTTGGCCATCTCTTGCTCCTTGGCTCTGGCTTCCTCATTCTTTTTGGCGATCTCGATTTGCATCTCTGCATCTCGGTCGTTCCAGCCATTGTGGTGGCCATACTTGTAAAACCCACCCATGGCCAGCAAGGCCACCAGCGCCAGCGATGGGTACAGGGTCAGCGGACTCACGCCTGCTCCTTACGGGCTGCTGCAATCTCTGCACGCTCGTCATCAGGCTCTTGATGCTCTGGTGGCGTGGTCGGTGGTGGGCCAGGCGTCCATGACTCATCCAGTTCTGGATTCTTAAAGCCCATCCAGTTGAAGTCCGGCATGGCGTTGGAGGGCTGTGGCGTGTAGGCGTACTGAGGGGCATGGTTGTGGTGCAAGGGCGCATACTGCTGGCCATACTGCGGCCCAGAGGGTGGTGACCGCATGGCATTGACCGCACCAGACACCGCACGCTTGCCAACAATGCCGCCGATGCCGCCCACGATCAGCAGCACGATGTCATTCAACATCTTGGTGTAAGCCTGGTCAATGGGGGCCATCGACTTGATGGGTTGCGTCACAAAGGTGACTGAATACAGCAGGGCAAAGACAATGCCAGCCAGAATCAGCGTGATCATGATGACCACAAAGCCCCAGACCCTGACCTCCAATTCTTCAGCGGTTAGCTTCTGTGCTGGCTGGCTGTTTAGTTTGATCAATTTGCTTCTCCAAAATTGGGGCCACTAAATACTCAGGGCATTGCTGGGTGAACAGACACTTGGGCTTTTGGCAGTCAGGCTTGTGAAAGTTGTCGGGATTCTGGCATGGGTATCTGTACCTATCTTCAAGGCAACCAGACAGCGCCAGCATGGCCACGATCAATGCAATGATTTTCATATGCCTAGCTTCTCCAAGAACGCCTCGATGACTCGGTTGGCAATGTCTGGGGGTAAGAACACCAGCACCTTGAAACCGACCCAAATGAAAGCCAGATAGCAGTTGATTTTGAGCCACTTGTCAAAACCATCTTTGGCCTCTTTCCACTTGTCCATGTCATGACCCGCACCCGTAATCAGAACAATAAAAGACAATTTCCAGAATGCCCCAGAAGATGATGATGGCGATGACCGAGATCAGCGTGATGGCAATGGTCAACTCGATCACCTCTTTGCGCCTCTTGGCAGCGTTGAGTTCTCTTGCCGCCTCTCTGCGCTGTTCTTCGCGGTCTTCTTTGTTCATCTCCATCACACGCTGCTGGATGGAGTTCCAAACGTCCATGTTGTTGGTGGAGAAGAACAGACCTTTAAGCTGCTCCTCGAAATCCTTTTGAGCCTTCAGCGCCAGTTCAATCTCAATGGCCTTGCCCATGTTGGACCCGCCAGCTTTCTTGGCTTGGCTGGCTGCTTTGGTGGCCGTGTGCTTGGCATCAAAATATTTGCCGATCAGTGGGCCAAGACTTGAGACATCATCGACCGTCTTTGATGCCTTCTTGATCATGTTTACCGCTGCACTGACAGCGGCCATTGCACTCACCGGATCGATCACGACAGCCCCCTTAATACAAACAAGGCGACCTGAAGGAGCCACCACACAGCAATTATGCCGATGGCAATTTTAAGTCTCATGACAGCGCCCAGATAAAGATTCTGGCGCACCAAATGACCATGCCGACAAGAAGGGCAGCCGCGATGAAGCTGACTGCCCAATCTTTCATAACCCAAATATTTTCTTGACCATCTCGGCTGCAACACCTGGGCCAAGTAAGACAGCAGCGATCACAGCGTAAAGCAGATATTCGATCTTGGTCATCCGCTTTGAGCCGGACTCAAATGATTTTTGGATGGCCTCATACCGATGGGCGCAAACTTGCTCATGGGTGGACAGACGGGCGTCTGTCGCATCAATCTGCTCTGGCATGGGTCACTCCGCTGGTGGGGCTTCTGCTGGCTTGGCCTGCTCTTGAATCTTGACGATCAAGGGCCATGCACCTGACTTGGATGGCAATTCACCCAAGACATTCAGAATGAATTGCACTTCGTTGGCGTCAAGACTCAAATTCATGCCGCGCTCCAGGGTGTGCCAGTGGCAACCACAGGATTCTTCTGCAAGGCGATCTGTGCAGCCAAAGCAGCTTCGGTGGCTGTCTTGTCAACGCCCGATGACCAGCACCAATCCAAAACCTCTTGCATGGTCACATCAGAATAAGGAATAGTGGGTGCAGCCTCGGCAAAGCTGCAAGTGGAATAGATGGAGGCTGTGTAGTCGCCATCAACAGCAGAGGCAGTCCAATGGGCGGTCGTGATGAAGCCGTTGGCGGTTTCGTAGTCGGTTTGGGTGATAACCCAGTTGTATGCGATGGTCATGGTGATTTCCTTTCAGGGGGTTAAATTGAGTCAGAAATTAAATGGTGTTAAGCAACCATTAAAGCGCCAGCCAGCACATACAAGTCACCAGACGCAAGACCACTAGCTGATGTTGGAAGGTTTTGAATATTCATGCGGATTGTCGATGTTGCATTGTTCCATTTAACTGTTAATCCGTTTGTGGCCGAAGTGACCCCTGCTTGTATTAGGTTTCTGTCTGCGCCACCCGGAACAATTACTGAAAGTCTTGCAAAAGCGGTGGTAGTCCCCACCAGCAAGTCCCCCCCGCTGGTGATACGGGCGCGTTCGGTGTTGGAAGTCAAAAATGCTAAATAACCAGCGCCAGTAGTGCCAAGTTGGAAGCCACCGGTAGATGCGGAAAGCACGTTTGTAAAATCAGTTCCAGTAAAAGTCAGTTCATTCGTGGCGTTTGCGTTGTCAATAATGACTGTGCCAGCAACGTGAAGTTTTGCTCCCGGCGATGTAGTCCCAATACCCAAATTCCCACTCGCATCCAGCGTCATCGCCTGAGTAAAGCTAATAGCGTTACCTGCTGTGCCGGAGGGGGCGGTGAACCAGCGATGTGTTCCGTCTACCTGACCATACGCGGCGGCAAAGTCAGTGTTGATGTAACGATTATTTGAACCGTCAAAGTAATAGTTTGAACCAAGGAAGGTGTCGTTCGCCGTATTGTTGTAAAGCGCAGTTGAAAGAATTTGCAAAGCACGCGAAGAACCCCAAGCACTCGGAGTAACTCCCAAGCCGAGGTTGCCGGAAGCATTCAGTTGCATACTGTTGCTTGTACCAGCCGTAAATTGCAAAACAGAATCAAGTCCAGACCCATAGGAAGAACCATACGCAATGATGTATGCGGTGGAATCTGAGTTTGAATAGATTGATCGACCTGTGGCGCTTGGGCCGTAAATCCATGCTGTGCCAGAAGTTCCGAGTTGAATGTTGCCGTTGACTGTTAGTTTCTCGGTAGGCGAACCCGTTCCAATACCCACGTTGCCAATACCATTAAGAAACAACTGGTGTGTGTTGTACGTGCCAACGGTTGCCGTACCTGTTTCAAAAGAAAGTAGGTTACTGGATGCGCTGGAAGAAATAGATGAGCGAATTCTGTTTTTCTGGACAGTGGCAAATGTTGTGTTGCCAAACAAAATGGCATCGCCTAAAGCGCTATCAATGCCCCCGCCGTTAAACTGAGCAGCGCCACCGCTGACTTCAAGTTTTTGCGAAGGCGAACTCGTCCCAATACCCAACCCTGTCGAGGTCAGGCGCATTTGTTCGGAGCCGCTGATGGCAAATTGAAATGATGTCGCTTGAAAATCGAGTGTGGAATTTGCACTCCCGGCATCGTTAATCACATTTAACAAAACACCACCAGAACCAAAAGTAGAGTTTTGCCAAAGCATATTCGCGTTGGCCTGTGGTCTTACTTGGAGAATTCCAAGAGAGCTTGCAACGCCTACTCCCAAACCTGTGCCGTTGTACGTCAGCGCACTCCCCGTAGTCAGGACTTTGCTGCCGTTGAGGTAGGCCACGCCGTTGGCTGTGCCGCCGGATAGGGTGACTGCACCAGAAGCAGACAGCGTGGTAAAAGCACCGGCTGCTGGTGTTGTAGCGCCAACAGTGCCGTTGATGTTGAAGTTGGCCGCTGTGCCTGTGATGTTCGTGCCGACCAGTGCCGATGGTGTTCCCAGGGCTGGCGTCACCAGTGTTGGCGAGGTGGCCAAGACATTGTTGCCTGTGCCAGTATTGGTCACCGAAACCACGTTCTTGCTGGAGTCCAAGGCCAAGGCTGTCGAGGCAGTCAAGGCCGACAAGTTGGCCGTGCCACCCACCACCAAGGTCTTGCCGGAGCCAACATTCAGGCCCACCGATGTGCCTGTGCCGTTGGCAGCAAAGACCGCATCCACCGAATCCAAGTCGGTGTTGATCTTTGTGCCCCAGGTGTCAGTCGATGCACCGACCTCTGGTTTGGTCAGCAATAAATTCGTGGTGGTTGTATCAGCCATATTTCACCTCATGCGGCAATTTGCCAGGTTTCACTATTGTCTGCGATAGGTGTCCAGCTTTCGCTGTTATCACTGACCGCAGACCAGGTTTCTGATGTGTCCGAAATCGGGGACCAGCTTTCGCTGGTGTCACTGATCGCAGACCACGTTTCGGATGTGTCGGATTCTGCTTCCCATTTTAGGCGACCATCCACCGCCATGGCAGACTGTGCAGCCATCACCAGCGCAAATGACTGCCGCCGAGTTGCCGCCACAGACATGGAGGACGCAGCAGTAATCACCACCGACTGGTTGACGATCACGCTGGTGCTGACCGTCATCACCCCAAAGTCTTCAATCAATATCTGGATCAGCGGCACGCGCACCGCATTCACGGCCATCGTGCTGGCATCCACAGCCGTGGCACTGGCAATAGCCACGCGCAGGGCCGCAGCAGAGACGCTAGAGGCCGATGCAGCCGTAGCCGCACCTATGGCATACCGAACACCCGCCACGGCCACGCTGCTGGCGCTGGAGGCCGTAGCAGACGCCAGCGCCACCCTTGTTGCCGACACCGATGCGCCACTGGAGGCCGCAACAGTGAATGAGGCCGACTTGACCACATTGGCCGCAGCCGATACCGTGCTGGCAGCGGAAACAGAAAACGCACCCAGACAGATGCGTTTTGCGTCCACAGCCACCGTGCTGGTGGCTGCAAAGGTGGCAGCCCCGAGGCTTACGCCATAGGAGTAATTGCCACCACCATATGGGCCAATGCCATATGCAGCCATGTCATGTCAATGTGACATCAAGGTCACCAGCAGGAATGCGCAGCACATCGCCATCGTTGATGGTGCGTGCTGTTGACAGCGCAGCCCAGGCGATCATGTTGCCGCCGGTGGATGCGTCAAAGATGGCAGCCCAGCCAATTGATCCCCAATTGCCGCCAGAGGCCGCAGCAAACTCGATGGCCGCAGCGTTGGTGGCCGTGGTGGGCGATGTGCCAGAAATGCTCATCGTGCCTGTGGCCACTCGGGCATATGCGTTGCCGGTCACCTCAGTGCCGCCACCCGTGTCAGAAGGCGCAGCCGTGAACAGGCCAACAAACCAAGCTGTCGGGCGAGTTGCTGTGCTATTGGTCAAAAGCCAAGTCAGCACCAGGCTTTCGGTGTGGTCGGTGAAAGATGACATGGCTCAGTTCCTTATCCAAAAGTTTTTGCGCGGGTCAGCAGCGTGCCGCCCGATGATGCACCGCGATCATCCGCAGTCTGCAAATCATTCAAGGCACGCTCATACAGCGTGGCCCATGTCTGGATTCTCGCATCGTCTTGCAAATATGGAGCAGCTTGCAACAGCGCACCATACAAATAAACGTCTGGGCTTGATGCCAAAAGCCAATTGCTGGTCACGCTATTTGATAACTTTGTCAACTTGGCGTAATAGGTCAACTCGGTCGTGTATGTCCCATCGGGCGTTGGCAAGATGCGAAATTGATTTCCCACCACGCCAAAGAACTTAGGCTTGCCACTGGCCGTGTAGCCAGATGACTGCTCATCCAGCAAATCAATCGTCAGGAATTGCAAAGGCGTTGGCGGGTTGGTGCTGGTCAGCTTCAAGGATTTGGTCTCCAAGAAGTCAGCAGGCACAGCGCCATACTGCTGGTCAAAAGACGCATTGGCCCGAACAATCATTTGGCGGGTGCGCAGCGTGCGTTCAATCTGCGCCTCTGCCAAAGAAATGAAGTCGGGGATGGTGGCCGACAGGTCTGCCCTGTTTAGCCAGTCACCGATGGATGTCTTCAACTCTGCATATGTGCTAAGTGCCATTTTCAGCCTCTTTGTCCATTTCCTCCTTCACGATCCAGGTGTGGTCGTGCCGGAATTCAAACGTGCCGATGTGCCCAATCTCTTTCGACACATCGTGATCAATGTAAACCTTGTAGCCGAGTTCTTGCGCCTTCTTGCAGAAAAACACATCCTCGCCCATGTAGCCCCGTGTCGTTTGCCAAGGCATATCAAACCAAGGCTCTGACATCCCCTCAAACACCTCACGTTTGATCAGCATTATGCCCGTGCCAATGCTGCCCACCTCTTGCAGACCTGTCGAATCTGGCATGGTGTAAATGGGGATGCGCTTGCCGTTCTCGTCATAGTCTTGCGCCGTTGGGCCAGTAGGCATTCTGCGCCGTGCGCAGTTGGCAGCCACGATCTCTTTGTCGTGCGCCAAGAGCCTGCCCACCAAGTCTTGGGGAAACGTCATGTCGCTGTCGATGAACAGGATATGGGTGCAGCCCTCACGCATGGCATCAAGGCACAGGTCGGCACGCTGATTCTGGATGATCGTGCCCTGCATCAATTTCAGACTGATGGCGTCTGAGGTGTTGAGCGTGTGGTACGCGACCATGTTGACAAGAGAATAGGTGTACTGCGTATGTACCTGATCTCGGGCTGGCGTGCAGACTGCGATGTAATTCATACTTTTCCTGGTCGAGTTCTAAAAAATTGATTGTCAGAATCGTTGAGCCATTTCTTCATGTACTCCTGATCATCAATTTTTCCCTCGGCCTTCATCTTGTAATACAAGGCTTCCGGAATGCTTGCGACCAAGTGCCATTCCCCTGTCCAATTGGCTTTCTCGTCAACTGAATTGTAAATGGCTTTGTTGGCCTCGATGACATCTGTGACATCTTGCTGTGTCTGGATCGTCACCTCATCGGTGTCGGTGTTGTAGTGCCAGTGGCGGGTGATGCCTTGCTGGGCGTTTACATCAAACAGTTTTTTTTCAATCATAAAAAAAAGGGCCAAGTTTCCTTGGCCCTTTCCGGTTTGGTTTAAGAAGTAACCAAGTCTGCGGCCAGGCCGTGGGCATTTTCTGCCAGCACTTTGTGACCCCATTCAACGATCAGCATACGCTTCTCGGCATCGCCTGTCTTGGCCAATTCGATCTGCTGGTAAGGACGCAGCACGGTCATCTTGGCGTAGTCAGGATCGATCACCCAGGCGTCACGCTCACGCTGGAAGCGGTTGGCGATGACTTGCACGTTGCCGAAATCGGAAACGTAGATGTCAACAGCGCCGACCAGTGTTGCAGGCTTTGCACCACCATCGATGTTGAAACGGCTGGAGGCGATACCAGAGAAACCAGATACGCGCTGCTTGTTCACAGGACCGCACATCAGAATCTTTGGAGTGCCGCCAGCGGTCCACACCTTTTGGATGACGTTCTTCAGGATGGTTTCAGTGAAGGTACGCACGTTGCCATCGGTACGGGCGCTGTTTGGCAGCGTGGTGTACGATGGATCGACACCGTTGGTTTGCTTGTCGGTGTTGGTCTTGACGAAAGCACCCAGCGATGCAGTGGCGCGTGCAGTGGTGGAATCACCAGCCACAGCGATAGCGCCGTTGAGCATAGAAAATTCCTGGTCACGCTTCATCTCAGCGCCACGCTTTGCGATCTGGTATGCCAGTTCGCTGCGGCGACCAGCTTTGTTGACCACTTCTTCAGTGGCCGACAAGATGATGGTCTTGCGGCTGATCTGTGCGTAGTTTTGCAAACGCACAGTGGCAGTCACAGCATCAAAGCTGCCGACATCATCACCTTCCAATTGAGCATTGGCAGCGGCTGCGGCCAATGTGTCGGTTTGCCACTCAAATAAACTATTAGACACATTTTCGCGTCCAATATTACTCATATATGGCGTTTCTTCCGGTGCTATATTCGTTATAACATTGGAAAGATCTTCCCGAATGCCCTTGGCCGAATAGGTCAAGAATGTATTGCTAACAATAGCCATTTTGTTTACCTCAGTAAAAGTTCAATTGCAGAAGCCGCATCATCGACACGGCCAGTTTTTGCAAGACGCTGCTTTGCGCGGGTACTCTCTGTTGTTGTCGAAACCCGACCTGCTGCACCAGGCTTGGCAGGTCGTGGGCCATTGTTCACCACGGGCTTGATGCCCTGTCGTTTGCTCACCATCTGGTCATAAAGCCCTGCTTTACGCAGAAGCAAAACCAGTCGGTGGTCGTAAACGCTTTTCAAGTCATCCTCAGAGAAACCTGCGGCCTTTGCAGATTCCACCACCAGCGCCTTTTCGGCTTGCGCCTTCTTAGGATCTCGCCACTCGGGCAAGGCTGCCAGCAAGGCGTCCTTCTCTTTCGAGAGTTGTTCCTCCATGGCACGCTGCTGCTCATATTGCGAAAGCTGAGATAACCGCTGCTGCTCGGCCTGAATAGCAAGGGCTTTCTCTTGTCTCTCGCGCATGACCTCTTTGGTCCTCACCCATTCGATGGGGTCTTCGTTATAAAGACGGTCCATATCGACTTGTGGCTCGGTCGCTTGAAGTTGTGCTTGCAATGCTCCCAACAACTGAGCGTACTGTTGACGCTCGGCCCGAACTGCCTGCGTTTCTTGCTCGACTTGCTTGCGCACTTCGGCAATCTGCTGCGTTTTTCGGGTGTAGTCCTGTGTCCGCGAATAGCCGTTTTGGAGTTCCTCCAGAGTCACAGCCACTTCCTTGCCATCAACTTTGACGGTGAAAGTCTGCGTCTGTTCTTGCTCCTCTTGCCCTTCGCCTTCTTCGGACTGTTCCTCTGCTGTTTCTTCCTCTGGCGCGTCTTCCACACCAGAGTCATCCACATCAGAGGCCGCTGTCTCGGTGTCCTCCTCGGACTCCTCGACTTGCTGCGTCTCGTCAACTTCTGCTTGTCCCTGTTCGGGGGCTAACATTGCCGAGATAGCACTGGCCGCATCGGCCATGTTCATTGCTTGAGATTCTGACATCATTTACCTCAAATTAGTGTCTGCGTGCGCCCGGCAGATTTCTGTGCAATCTTGCCGTTGTCCATGATCTTGATCAACTCTTGTCGCAGGCCATCAATGGCTTGCAACATGCACCAAGCGGTTTCCCGCTTGGCAGACTCTTCGGGTTTTGATGACCGAAAAATCCAAAGCTGATCATTCTCAAGTTTTGCAATCGCAGTGTTGAGCGTGTCATCCTCAAGAATCTGCTGGGCCTTGCGGCCCTTCCTAATTTGGTCTTCGTTGGTCACTGTGCCATTCCGTTAAAGGTTGATGGTGTCGCCATGGGGGCTGGTGGCTGCTGCTGCTCAATAAACTGAGCCGCTTGCTGCTGGGCCAATAGCGCCTGCTGGCGAATCGCTTCACGATCAATGTTTTGCGCAGCGTCAATTTCCGCTGTGCTGATCTGTGAGTTGTACTTTAACTCAATTTCATACTTCTTGAGATACAGGTCTTGGGCCATTTGGTCGCGTTTCAAATCATCGTCCATGATCATTTGCTGGCGCTGGAGTTCCAAGTCTGCGGCTTTCTTCTGGATGTCGGCCTTGATGCTCTCGGCCTGCACCTGTGCCAAGATTTCCTCTGGACTTGGCTTTGGCTGTGGTGGCGCTGGTGGCTGGTAGTCGGCAGGGATGTCTTGGAAGTAGCTGGAGGCATCCTTAAAGCCCGACAGTTCCACCACCTTGCGCAGCGTGTTGCTGAATTGCTGTGGGGTAACCAGCGGGTTGGTTGGGCCAAGCTGCTGCAAGATTTGCTCTTGCTTGGCCAGAATCATCATCAAAGCCTGCCGGCGCTCGTTGATGTCGCCCATGCCCAGCCCGATGTTGATGCTGGCATCCATGGTGGCATTCCAGTGGCGCGGGTCCATGGCCACCCACTCGTTGCGCATACGCACCATGCGTGCTTTGTCCTGATGCGTGGTGACCAAGAACAAGATGCCCTTAAACAGCTTCTTCATGCCCTCGGCCATCAGGCGTGCGGTCAACTCAATGCGGCCTTGGCTGGCGCTGATGGTGGCATTCACTGCCGCCTTGGTGCTGGACTGCAAGGCATCGGCATTCAGGCCCATGGCCGCTTTGCTCATGCCCGTGCGGTCCTCCTTGATCTGGTCCATGTATTCCATCATCGGGAATGCAGCTTGGCCGACAAATGGCGTGGACAGTGGCTGGACCATGCCAGGCGCACGCATCCGAATAATGGCGCCTGTCTCGTTGTTCAGCACATCATCAATGTTGACTTGGCCCTCGACAATCGCTGTGCGTGGGTGGATGGACTGCGCCAGGCTGTCCAGCGTGTTGCGGAGAATCTCGGACTTGATTTCTTGCAAGTCGCGGGTGATGTCAAAAATGGACATCGCCTCCAGTGGCGATGTGTGTGGCTCTGGGTCGCAAGGGAAATCAGCAAAGGGGATGTAAGAGGCTGGCAAGTTGCGCACCACTTTGTAGCCGCTGCCCATGCAGCAGACTTTGCGCAACTCGGCAATGCCATCGCCATCAAAGTCCACACGCGAATACGCCTCCACATACAGCACCCGGCGCATCATCGGGTTGGCTGCGTCATCTGTGCCCATGGTGGTGGACAGCGGCTGGCGTGCCAGATACTCGTCATTGCTGTCGAGGTCAGTGGATGACAGGTTTTCTTCGATCTCGTCCTGGTCATACCCCATGGCGATCAGGTCGGCCACTGTGGCCATCTGGCGATGGGCGATGATGTTGCCATCGTCAAACGACCTGGCGCGTCTGCTCAAAATCAATTCCTCTGGAGGCACGGCCATGATCTTGATGCGGCCATCCTTGGTGATGCGCTTGATCTGGACATCGTGCAGCATGGGCGCAGGCATGACAACAGGCACGCCCGTCATCGGGTCCACGGTGGTCATCTGCATCTCGTCAACGCTCGGGTCAGGGTAAGACACCACAATCTTGACCTCTGCGTCAGGCTCTTGCATCAGCATCTCAAGGGTCTGCTCGTCAAGGCCCGTGTACTCGTCAATGTGGACTCTCTCCTCATCTTCCCACCAGAATTTGGCAATGCCGCACTTGCGCACCAGCGAGTCTTTGAAGATGGCGTAACTGGTCAAAAAGCCGTTGTTGTCGTTTTGGAAGATGTAGTTAACGTAATCGGTCGCCTGCTGCGCAGATTTCACATCCTCTGGGCCGCGAGGCACAAACTCCACCACATTCTCTGTGCTGAAGAAAACGCGCATCAGGCTTGGCAACATGGCGCTCACCGTGTCGCGCACCTCCATGGCCACCACTTTGCTGTTGCCATCCACCTCATTGCCAAACAGGTCGCCTCGGTAATATTCTGTCCCCTTGGCGCGTGTTGGCGAAATGTCGCTGTCGATGTAGCTGACCGCATCCACCAAGTCTTGCGAGATGATGGCCTGCAATTCAGCATCATCCATGGGCGTAGTGGCCACAATGTCAGTGTTGATCGTGTTGGTGATGTCTTGCTCGTTCATGGTGAAACCTTTGTCAGAACCACATACATTGAATCCACAGCCCGTGGCGTGCGGAGGATTTCGTCTTGAGGCAATTTTAGTGCCTCACCGACTGCTGAAAGACGCATCTCCAGCCGTGTCAAGTCAAACCGATCAGGCCAGTTAAGATACCAATGCCAATCGGTGTAATAGCGCCAGGAATTCTCATTGAACGCCCGAACATGGGTTGGGTCTTGCCAAGCCCCAAGGCTCAAGTCATATGGCACATGAATCCGCATCTCCCCGCCAACTTTCAGCAGGTCTTTGCAGTTGGTCATGGCTGTGACTAAATCAGGGATGTGTTCCAGCACATCGTTGGCCAGAATGACATCAAACATTCCGCGCTTGATTTCCAACTCGCCAAGCCTTGTGCGAATTGTCTCACCCCATGGCACTTTGGTGATGTCAAGCAGCCAATCTGGGTCTTTGCTGGCCTGAATGTCTGCGTTGAGACATTCCTCCAGCCAGTCCTTGCCCGACCCGAGATTAAGTATCAAACCAGGCTTTTGCATATTCCGGCCTGTTCTCTAGCAGCCAAGGCAGCGCCTGGTCGTGCAGTTTCTTTGCATTAAAGCCAATTGTGTGGCTGCCAATGTGGTGGACATAGCTGGCGCTGACAAAGTGGCTGTAACCTCGCTCGATCAGGTCGCGGCAATGCACATCATCGCTGTACCAGTTCAGCGGAGGGAATCCCTCGCCAAAGGCATCCTTGGTGATGTAGGCAAAGATCGGGCTGACCTCCTCGACCATGCGGATAAAGTTCTCGGACGAAAACTTGTAAAAGTGCAGCCTCTCGCCTGGCTCACAAATCCTCACGTTTTGGCAGGGCCGCGCAGCATCACTTCTTGATGCAATCCAGCCGGGCTTTGCGCTGTGCATACTTTTGACGATCTGCACATCTTCCATCAGCGTTTTCAAGCTGTCGGGCGTCAGCACGATGTCATCATTGGCCACGATGCAATCATTCCAGTCTTTGAGCGCCTCACCAATGACATGGTTGTAATCGTCACCAAAGTTGCTGGGCTGGCCGTAAATCTTGAGAAAAGCCTGATGGTTTTCAATCACCGACTCAGGGCCGCGCAGGTAAACAGGGCATTCTGGCGCGTACTGCTTGATCGACTCCAGCAGCACCGCCAAGCCCTTGCCATGCACAGTTGAGATACAAATTGGGATCATTTTTTCGCTTTGTTTCGGGCCGAAATCGCCTTGGCCTTGGACCGCGCATCCTCTTTGGATGACGCGCCCCAAGCCTTAAGAGACAGCAGCAGCCGTGTTGGCTCGCCACCCTTCATCTCAGGGCCGGGCATATTGCCCATACGCGCCAAAAAGCTGGCACGCCTTGGGTTGTCACCCGACTTGACGGGTGCTTTCAAGTTCATGCCCTCGGCCTTGGCGCTGGCGCGGCCCTTGGCGTTCAAGCCGCCAGAGGTACTTTTGCCATCTGCGCGTTGCCATGCTGGCGTCTTCATTTCTTCTTGACAGGCTTGGCTGTCTTGGCGGCTGCCTTGAAAGCCGCAGCAGTGGGCGCACCCTTCGTGCCAGGCTTGCGCATCTTCTCGCCAGAGCCTTCTTTGATGCGCTCACGTTTGGCGGCAATGTTGCTGTAAAGACCTTGTTTCATGATTCGTCTTCCTCCTCATATTCTTCGCCTTCTTCACCCTCTTGCTCACCCGTGTTGGGACCACCCACCACCCACGCATCGCAGGTGCGGCTGGCCGCGCATTTGAAATCAAAAATTTCGCAATAGCCGAGTTCTGCCAAGTCAATCGTGCCCCATGGGTCAGCATCAGTGCCGATGCCCTTGGCAATACATTCCTTGATGTCCTCAGACACATTGAATGCCGAGCAGTTGCCGCACAGGCTTTGCTTGGCGTCATCGGTGGAAACGTCCCACTCCTCGGCCTTCTTCGCCCAAAACGCTGTATTGGGCAACTTGGGGTTTTGCGGACCATAGGCCGCGCTGGTGATCGCCTTGGCGCGATTCTTCAGATTCAGCGTGATGTCCTGTGTCGGCAATGGGCAGCTTTCGCCCTCGCCTTCCATCTCGTCCTCACGGTCCATGGCTTGCTCCATGGTGCGCTGCATAGTGGCCATTATTTCTTGCTCCGGTTGGTTGCTGTGCGCTGGCCGCGCATGGGCATCTTGGCTTCACTCATGGCAATGGCAATGGCTTGCTTCGGATTTTTCACGACCTTGCCAGTGCCACCGCTGTGCAGTTTGCCCTTTTTAAATTCGCCCATCACAGTGCCAATTTTCTTGGCTGCTTTGCTCATTGGCATAGGATTCTCCAGTTAATGCCCCAGATTATGCGACTCTTGACAGGTTTCGGCGCAGTGGCTGGCTCCACTTGCTGCTGGCCGCTGACCCGTACATCCCGGCAATGGCATCAGACGCAAAGGTCAAAACAAACGCATCGGCTTTGTCAGGACTCGGCAAACCCCGCTTTCTGATCTCGTCTTTACCCTCAATCTGAATCTTGCCGTTGCTGGTGAAGCTGTACCGCACCGTGGCCAGTTCCGCAATCAGCACCTCATCTCTGGCCATCTTGCAGTCCCGCGCCTCCAGCCACGCTCTCGCCCGATACCAGAGTTCTGCCTTCAGATTTCTGTATGTCCCGCCCATGGCCGGACTCTCGGCCACGTTGATGCCCCTGGCCGGCAGGCCCAATTCCCGCAGGCGGTCAACCACGCCAGCCCCAAGGCCGATGCTGTCCACCAATATCTCTTGCGGACGTTGGCTTGGCGGCAGAGCGTTGTACTCAGCCACCACCGCCCCCGTCAGTTGCATCAGGTCCAGATTCTTCCATGTCTTGATGCTCTCGGTCACCGCATTGCCTTGGCGCTTGCACAGCGCCGACCTGTCACTGCCAAACCGCGCCACATCCAGCCCCCAAATCATGGGTGCGTGCTGGCTTGGGGCCACATCCCGATTGACCGCCTGCTCCAGCAAGTCCATGGCAATCACCGTATCGTCATCACCCTTGGGGAACTCGCCCACCACTCGGATGCGGTAGACGTTGCTTTCCTCCCCATACCGGGTCTGCATCTCCTTGACGTACTCATCGCTGACCCGTGGCGAGTCCAAGCAACTGACCCGAAACGTGGTCCACTCATTGGCCAGGCGTGTGTGGGTGTCGTAGAAAAAGCCGCTTGAGCGCACCGGGTTGCCCAGCAGCAGCGTGACAGCGTTGTGGCCGGACATACTGCCTGCCGCCGCCTCAAACACCTGCTCGGGCACGCCTGATGCCTCATCGGCCACCAGCATGACGTTCTCGGAGTGAATACCCTGCAAGGCTTCCGGCTGCTCGGCCCGGCTGGTCCGCGCCGAGATGAACATCTCAGTGGGCGCAGCGTTGAATTCAATACGCTCTTGCTTCACCGTGAGCAAACCTTGAAGTGGCACAGGCATCGCATTGATCCACCGCTTGAGTTCCGCAAACATCGCGTCATAAAGCTGGCTGCTGGTCGGCGCTGTCACCACCACCTTGACCGGACTGCGGGTCATGAAGTACCACAGCATGGCCCAGCTAGACGCCGTAGATTTCCCCACCCCGTGGCCGGACCTCACGCTGATCTTGCGATCCCCTCGGGCAATGGCCTGCAAGAATTCAATCTGCCAAGGGTCAGGGTCCACCCCCAACACCTCCTGGACAAACAGCACAGGGTTGGGGTGATACCTGTCCACCCACTGCTTGAATACATTGTCATTTGCCATATGAGGCAATTATGCCTTGAGCGTTGCCAGCATAAACAGGATGCAGCACCCAGCGTGCGCCAGGTGCGGTAAGTTGGACTCAGGGTCATTGACCTCGCCATTTTGATGCGCCACCAAATGCCGAAACGCTGCGGCCATGTATCTGGCATCAGCGTTTTCAACTTTGCGCCAGTTGTCGCGGCTGTACTTTTGCGCTCCGAACTCCAGCACCCTGATCACATCCTCCAGCCCATCCCATGGCACTAAGGTGTAATCCAGCTTGCCGCTGTCGTGCTTCATGCCCACAGTCGGCTCATTTGAATCAATAGCCACTTCAATCATCTCAACATTCATACCTGTCCTTTCCTGATTTCTCTGATCGTGTCGCGTGTCATCGCCATGTTGAACACGCTGTTCATTCGGTGCATCGCGTGGACCTGCTGGTCATATCTGCGCCTGTTGGCGGCAGGGTCGGCCTTGGGTTTTGGCTTATCCCGCTGATCGCCCAATGCGTAAACAGGCCTTGGATACCTCCGCGCCCCATCATGGCCATACGTCCAGTCAATGATGTGGATGCGCTTGTCGCCAGCCTTGGTCCGCTTATTCATCCGCAGCAGCACCGCATGGGCGTCATACCTGGTGATGTCGGCCCAATCGGCAAACTCTTGCGCACTCATCCGGCCAAACTCTTGCAGTGCTGCCAGCACCTTGATCACGTTCGGCCCAGTGTTCAGTGTTGTCATGTCTGCTCTTTCTTCTTTTGTGATACCACCAGCTTGATGGCTTTCTCCATCTCTTGGACCGTGCATTCGTCAAGCTGCTCGATATGCACCGTCATGCCCAGCTTGACCGCCTGCATCTCTGGGCCGGTGAACAAAAACCTGCCTGTCGCCTCACCACGGTCGTGCATCGCATAAGCCGCATCTTTGGCCGCCTGCAACTCTTGGGTCCAGTCGGCTCCCAGCTTGGGGTTGACCTTGACCAAACACAGCGCCATGTCAAACGCCTCACGCATGGTGTGCGAGTCCACCCCCTGACCTTGCCCCTTGATCAACGCCTCCAGCGCCTCCAAGTTGCCCAGCTTCAGATGCACTCCAGCCTTCGGCACACTGCCCACCGCCTTGAACCCAGCCCTCACCCAACTCATGTTGTCCAGCCTCACGCCCTTGGGCCTGTAACTGCTCTTTTTCCTCATTCATCCATCTCCCGATTCGGCTTTCGGCTGTCACGCCAGATGGCCCAGCCGCACAGTAGGCCGTGCGACCATGAAACCAGAATGATCAGCAAGGTGTTGAGGTCGATCTCTCTCATGTGTTGCTCCTGGCTCGGATGGCGGCTGCGTAGGTCTTTCCGTAAAAGTCTGTTGCTGTTGGCCCTAATCGTTCCTCACACACCTTTGCACACGCCTCACGCTCGGCATGAATCAGACCTTTAATGTGTTCATCCAGCGCCTTGATGACGTATTGCGCTGCTTCGTCCATAGGAAAGTCTGGGTTGACCTTTACACCATTCTTATCAATCCTCATAGCCTCTTTGCTTGAGTTGGTCAGAAAAGTGATGTTTGGCTCAACTGTTCCTTGAATGCCTAAAGTAAAGTTGTTGTTCATGTTTTCTCCCATCGGTGTTGGCAAATCATGTGTTGCTCCTTGCTCGGATGGCAGGGTTTGCACCGTTTAGCCCTGTTGGTTTATGCCATTGCATTCGACCGGGAACATTTGGCCTCCATGCGCCGCATCGGTAGCACCAAACAATGTGACCACCAGCAATAAGCCAAATTGACTGTCGATGATCGTGCTTCATGTGTTGCTCCTTGCGTTCAGCCATGCACCAAACTTTGCAATCTCTGGATAGTTCTTAAACCAATCTTTTGCCGCTTGCTCGTTAAGAGATTTCACGCCATGTTCAAGGTCAGACTGAACACA
>Ga0209599_10000218_pt1 | contig 40908 bp, 78 predicted proteins | sample Shrwel_input2_FT_FD_187534 | JGI IMG/M metagenome (GOLD analysis project Ga0209599, IMG submission 187534) | Subsurface microbial communities from deep shales in Ohio, USA - Utica-3 well 1 S input2 FT (SPAdes) (version 2) ...
CAATTCGAGAATGTTTTTAATTAACATCCTCTCATTCACTTTATTTACGAGTGGAAGATCCTTAAGATAAGTTTCTTTAAAGTGTATGATAAAATCATCGACAGTTTTATCAATGTCTTTGTATTCAATTAAATTTCTTGAATAGTAGGCTTGTTGGCCAGTTGTTTCTAGCCACTTATAGTATGATTTAACAAACTCAATAAACAAAGATCCCTCTTCATTATAGAAGGCTGGGAACTGTGATTGAATTAACGGTGATACTAAATCTTCAATATTCTTCATAGCTTAACAGGAGTAACCGTTATAATTATTGCATCTTCTTTGATTTTTAAAATTTTATTTTTTGTACTTGAAAAATCTTTATCCTTACTTGATACAAAAAATTCTAAACCATTAGGACTTATTGCCTCATCAACAATAATACTACTAACAGTAACTTTACCATTTACATAATCTACTGTACCTACTTGTTTTACAACTTCAACAACGTTACCAACATACTTTGCAACAAACAATCCACCTTGCGAATCATCAACAATGAGGGATCTATTACCAGCAAATATAAATGGGGATGTCGTTACGTTGTGGCCATAGTGTTTTTCAGGGGCCAATAATGATACACCAGTTTCTTGTAAAATTTCAAAACCATAATCAAGAGTAAAACTTGTTGCTGCACCGTTTGTGACAGGAATATAAAATACTGCTTTAACTTCCGTGTTATTGCTGACAATACTCGGATCTGCAGAATCTATTGCTTCAGTTAATTGACTGTAATAGAGAGTTTTATTAAAACCATCAAGATTATCTAAACCAAACTGACTAATCTTTGCGGCAACTAAAGCTCCAATGTCGCCTGATTGTTTGGAAGTTGAATTAACATTATATTTTACATTGGTAATCACTTCAGCATACATGAATTGTGGTTCTACAAACACAACATCTATGGAGACAGGAGTTTTATCCTTAATATAGGTTTCAAAAGCAGAAAGTCTATTTTGTGGTGTGCCGTCCGAGTTAAAAACGTCCACAGAAATATAAACTTTACCAAAAACTGGAGGATCTAATGTTTCACCACCGTACGCTACAATACTTTGAATATCAGAAAAGTTAGACTTTAATAAAGTCTCATAGTCGCCTGTAGTAACGGCTCTTCCTTGAACTTGAAAGTTTCTTGGAGCATTGTATCTGATAGATTCGATTGTTTCGTTTACAGAGCCACCTGATGCGTTGGAAATTGTAGTTATTGAAACGTTTGCATGTGAATCAATATTACCATCGTTTAGAAATACAGTTGCGCTGTTGGGTAGCTCACCACTAGATGTTCTATACTCAACAATGATCACAGATCCATCTCTTGGCTTCCTACCAAATACATCATCACCGAATCTAATCTCATACTGCTGATTTTCTGCAGCCTCTATAAAGAATATTTTAGTTAGAGAAGTAATGCCAATTAAAGTGTCTGACTTAGTGTATGATAATGTTGACGCCCCACCATCCTCTACAACGGTGACTGAAATACTACCGATATCAACAGTTGGATTGGATAAAACAAATCTCTGAGTGGTATTGCTAGAGTTCATAACAAAACTATCAGCAATATAAGTTCCCTCATACAACATCAAGTTTGCTGAAAATACACCGTTGTTAGATGTGGATATAATTTCAGTTGCTGGTGTTGAAAATGTAAACGTATTGGAACCAACTCTTGAAGTGAACGTTGTACCCTTAGGGACAACAATACTGGTTACTGGTGAAGTTGGAGTTATGTTTAGTTTTATTTCAGCCTGAGCGGAAACAAATGACTTGGGGGTATAGTTTAAAGACTTAGCATGTGAAACAACACTATCACGAAGTTGTGCAGTGTCAATAAACATCTCACTAGCAACCATATTCGTGTAGAAGGAGTTCAAGTAAGTATTATACGACAACAAGTCAATCAAGGTGTTAATGTTAGACCCTTCGAAGTCTACATCCTTGAATGCTGAGTTATTCTTAAGATAAGTCTTAAGGTTTGTTTTGATTGTTTGGAAATCTAGTCCAACCAGATCGATGCTGGTGTTAGCCATTTATCGGATCCTATTTAAAATTAGTTCTAAGGTGACAGGTTCAGCTTTATTTATCACGCTGAAAACAATATTAATGTACATGGAGTTTTGATCAGGATCACCTGAAACATTAACATTAATTACATTTGCTCTTGGCTCATGATTACCAATAGCTGTTTTTATTAAATCCGCAATAACTTGCTCTGTTGCAGGAGAGAAATTCTCAAACAACATTTTTCTAATGTCACTACCAAATGTTGGGTTGAAAAATCGCTCACCTTTATCAGTAAGCAATATATTTCTAATGGATCGTTTCACAGAGTCTTCGTTCTTGTAAGACAATAGATCCTTTTTAACTAACTCTAAATCCAAATTGGAATAAAAGTCGGAGTATATAACCGGCGTAGCTGTTTGTGGTGTTGATTTTGTTTTTTTTATTACTAATGCCATTTTAGCCGCCTATGAATACCGTTGTTGAACCAGACTCAATTGTATTTGTACCAACAGCGTTACCTGCATCCTGTGTATCAGCTGTATCACCAACCCTTGCTGCCCCATTAGTTCCATTATTAATGTTAACTGTCTTACCGTTAATTTTTATATCCCCAGTAACATCAAGATTGTAGTTGCCATTCACTTTCACATTAACGTTACCCTTAACCTCAATACTAGCATTACCTTGAATGTATACGGTTTTATTTTTGAGAACAACCTCTATATCATCACCTACAATTTTATTGACCCGTCTACCCTCTTGATTGATTTCTGTATAAGTTCCTGTTTTATGAAAAACGTGGATCCTTTCCTTATTAGGAGTATCATCTAATTCTATAACATGGCCACTCTCTGATTGATAAACTCTGTTGAACGGATAAGTCGCAGCAAATGCAGAAGAAGGTTCTGGACCAGTTATGTTTTTATTTAGAGAGTTGGTACCCCTTGCAAGTAAGGAGACATCGTGCTTATTGGGATCCTTATCTTCAATACCTGGTAGTGAACCAAGAATCATTGGCATTTGACCTTCACCACCATCAGCAAAGAAACCAACTACTGTAGACCCAACCATTAAACCTGTTGGAGACAATCCCGTCTTTTGATAACTAGCACTTGTTGGTTGCATGATAATGAAAGCCCATTGCAAATCATCTGTAGGAGTTTCAACTTTGTCTCCATGGAAGTTATGCACCCTGACTTTGACACGGCCAAGCTTCTGAGGATCTTCTCTATCCTCAACAACACCAAAGAACCAAAAAAAACCCTCTGCTCCCAAATTTTTTGTTGTCATCCTAAACCAACCTTATTGCAATCTAATGAAATATAATGCTTTGTTTTGCCGACAGTAGTTATATTGTGTCTCAATCTCGTTACAATATAATTGCCATCCACTAGATCATCGGTTCCTTTGGCTTCTGTAGTACCAGAAGCTTTTGGTAAATTTAACTCTATTACATCACCAGCCTTGATGGAGGAGTCTCCAGGAATAAAAGCTCTAACAAAATTGGAATTAAAGAGCTTTTGGTAAGCTAGTCTAGCCCCCATCATATTTTCTAAAAAGTTTTCTTTCCTATTTGTATCCTTGGGAATAAAAAAGTTGAACGTGGATTCTTTTGCAAAATCCTCAATCATTGATTCTGAAATATTGAGAGTGTTCTTGTTATCTGATCCCACCATAGAGGAGAACTTCTGAGTCATGTCAAAAGTTATATCGCTTACTTTTTTAGAAAATATATCAAACGTTTTAACTCTATTTTTAATACCACCCTCTTGAATCATATCAGTAAGATCAGTTCTACCAATATTTTCATATTCTATAATACTTCTGAACATTAAAGCTTCTGAGTTTTTATCTTTTTGGCCATTGTTAAAATAATAAAACTTCTTAGATCCAATTTTTGCCTTACCATCCTCCATCATTTGCTCAATACATTTAAAATTGAATCCATCTTGATTTTCAAAAAAAACAAAAGAGGATGAAACGTATTTGGGATGAACGGCTCTTTTTCTGATAATATCTATAGCTACGAAAGGCGTGACTTTAGGAAATACTATAGTCTCTGTTCCCTTACAAGGATCGATATTAACTATTTTATCAGTTTTCAAATATCTCGTGAAGAGGTTATCTACAATATCATTAATAGTTTCATTATAACTCTGAAGAATATTAATATTACTCTGAGTTAGTTGCTCTTTACTTACACACTTTAAAACATACGTATATCCTTTACCATTCATTTGTTGTTGAACGTCAGATACAGCAAAGGTGTTAAATTTATATGTTGTAGGGTATGAAAGACCTGGAGTTTGGAATGTTATTTCAAACAACTCCTCACCGACGATTGGAAAATCGTTCAGCAAACCAATTTTATCATCAAAAGCAATTTCAGCATATAAAGTAGGGGAATTGAAATCCTCATAAATGTCAATGGAGGAGATTTGATCAGATGGATTGACTTGCGCCTTGGTGTTTTTATTGCTTAGTGTAATATCATTAATTATTACATCCCCTACTTCATAATTTGTCATCTAAAAAGCTCTCTCATATCTTTTTCGATTTTACCAACATATGCTTTGTCTAAGATCCTAATATGAAGTTTACTTTCATTGATCTCATCTTCGTAAGTGTAAGCACTAACGGATTCCCAATACGAAGCTTCTAAGTTGGAGATTGGTTGACTGATAGTTGTAACTGCTGTAATGGTTGCGTTTGAGGCGGCGCCTGTCGTAAACGAACCTGTTATTTTATCTAAAACAACATGAGAAGTATTGGCAAATGTAACAAATCCTGTTGATGTGTTTTGTGTAAACTTATTACCAACCACAAATGTACCAGAAGATATAGTAAGATCAATAACTTTGTTGGTTTCTAATACTTGATCAATTTCTTTTCGATCGTAAGAAACTATGCTACCGCCAATGCCTAAAACTGGTTTAAAATACCTTTTCAAGGTTTGTGGTAAAGCATTGAAGCTTGATACAGTCAATGCAGTATCATCAGAAGCGTAATTGTTTCTATAAAAAACTATCTTAGCTTGAGCATTAGCAATTGAACCATATTTTGCGGTTATGTAATCATCAAACTGGTTTTGACCAAGAGGCCAGTCATAGTATGGGTCCATAATATCGTTTGCAAGGTATATGATCCAATCGAGCTCGGGGTTACCGTAGTATCTTGCAGCAATTTGATCAGGACGCTCACCTTGCTCCACTGTGTAAGGATAAAATATTGCTAGGTTTTTTTGAACACTTTGATCAAACTTAACTTTAGATATTACATTAGTAACAATCGTATTAGCATATTCAGTGGATGGGAAGAAGTTGAAGTATCCAGCCATTATGCTCCACCTCCTGGCATAACATTACCCAATGAAGGAGATAGAGTTGTATCTTGCTTCCTATCATTATAGTCTTCACGAGTAACAACTCTAATCTCTTTGAAGTTTAAACCAATCTCAATATCAGTAGGCGAACCATCTTTGAAAAAAGCTGGAGTTCCATTGGGGGCGTAATTGACAGTCATTGAAGTTAAAACTGATCTTTTAATTTTATAAGGCTCAACATCTTTGGGTCCAAAAGATATATCAACTATATCAGGAAAAGAAAACAGGGGTCCTGTTGAGGATTCACCACTCAAGCCTGTCCCCGGCAACATTCGTCTTTTGATTGTTTTAATAATTTTTTTAATTAAATCTGCTTCTTGTTTATTTTTTGGAGAAAATCTAAAAGTAAAGCTATGTTCCCTCAAACCAATATCCTGGAAAATTGCGGCTAAGTGAGGATTAGGAACTACTCCCGTCGCCTCATCAATGTTAGCCAAAAGGGTTTCACCGCCTATTCTCCCCACGTTTTCTCTAACTCCCACTGCAGCTGCTTCAACAACCGAAGTACCTGTTTCCTTACTGAAAAGAGCTTGTTGACCATTAATAACCTTCACCCCTGTCGCCACAGCAGCACCTAAAACAGAACCAAGCTTAGCATCATTATATGATACTGAAAAGTTTTCATTTAAGTTTGTAGGAATAGGAAAAATAACAACTACTGTTGGCTCATCTTTAGCTACTGCTAAAGCTCTATCTTTAGAATATGATATAAAACTAAACTTAATAAAATACTTGCCAATATCTTGTGGATATGTTAGAACCTCGAATACATCTTTATTCTGCAAAGATTCTTGTGATGACTGAGCTGCTAAAGCACTGGGAGAATTTGGAAAATCATTGGTCTTAAATTTAGTTATAGGTTTGAAACCCGCAGCGGAAGCAGCTCCTGCAACATCACCAAATTTAGTTTTGTTGAAAGCTTGCTGTGTTTGTGATACAATACCACCTACTTTGTCTGCGAGTGCCGCTCCAGCTGCAAACCCAGCTACGGCGGCCGCGGCTTTAGAGAAAAACGCCATAAATATTTCCTATGAGCTATAAAGGTTATTTTAAACCAAGGAATCCAACCAAGTACATGGGAGACCCTACAACTATTATTTATCGTAGCAGTTGGGAGCTAAAATTAATGAGGTATCTGGATTCTCATTCTGATGTGATTAAATGGGCTAGTGAGGAGTTCAGTATACCTTACGTTTCACCAATTGACGGCAAAGTACATAGATACTTTCCTGACTTCCTTGTAAAAAAAAGAAACTCTAACAAGATTATAGAAACAGTAGTTATAGAAGTTAAACCCCACATTCAAACAACAGCACCCACAGTTCAAAAAAAACCTAGCAAAAGATATTTACGTGAAGTATATAATTGGGGAATCAATAGTGCAAAGTGGGCGGCAGCTAAAAGGTACTGTGACCACAGAGAGTGGAAGTTTGTTATAATGACGGAACATGAACTAGGAATCAAATTTTAATGGCGACAACAATATTTCAAAGCGTAGTTCAAAAAGCTGGTGCTAGTGGAGCTCAAAACTCACTAGAGGCTCGTAATTGGCTGAGACAAAAAGCGGCTGAGGTGCGTAATGTAAACCCTAAAGCTACTATTACTCAAGGTCCATTACTCACCAATAGAATTATTACGGGAGAAATGTATTTGTTTGCATACGATCCCAAAACTAAAGAAGATCTTCCTTATTATGATAGGTTTCCTTTAGTATTTCCATTTAGAAAAGTTAAAGGTGGATTCTATGGTATCAATATGCACTACCTTCCTCCTTTGCTTAGAGCAAAGTTGATGGATGCTTTGTATGATACCATTAACAATGATAAGATGGATGAAACCACTAGACTTAGGATCAACTACAGGATTCTTCAAAGTGCGGCTAAATTTAGGTTCTTTGAGCCATGTGTAAAGCACTACCTAAATAATCATGTTAAATCCCGTTTCTTAAAAGTTGACCCTACGCAATGGGATGTTGCACTGTTCCTTCCTCTTGAAAGATTTGCTAAAGCAAGTAAGTTGAAGGTTTACGCTGATTCAAAGAATAAGATCTATCAATAATGGCCGCTAAGTTTTTAGGAACAGCTCTATCAGCTGTTGGTTTATATTCAGCACTGAAAAGTAGTTCCTCCAAGGGGGCTACTGGCCGTTATGATGGTTTCTTGTCTGAATTTAGAAACAAGTCATTTGCAAGAACCAATCTTTTTGAGGTTACTATTCAACCTCCAAGGATTATGAATGGCAGCAAGATGTTTGAAAATTTACATCTATATGCAGAATCTGCCAACATTCCAGGCTTGATGTTTGCAACTTCTGAGACAAGACGTTATGGTATTGGACCAATAGAAAAGAAACCATATGCTCCTATCTTTAATGATATATCAGTTTCATTCCTAGTAGATGGCCATGGCGACTTGTACAAATTCTTTTATACATGGATGAATAAGATTGTATCAAGCGATCAATTTGTAAACGGAAATACGGTGAGTTCAAATGGATTAGCTCCATTTGAAGTCGAGTACAAAGATGAATACAAGTGTCAGATGATGATATCGACTTTTGATGAAGCTGGTAATAGTGTGTTGAGCAGCCAAATAGTTGATGCAATTCCAATCTCTATATCCGACACAGCATTCAGTTGGGGTGATAATGATCAAGTTATGAAATTACAGGTTACATTTACATACTTCCAACACATTCTAAACACAGATCAAAACGAACCTGTCTCAGGTTATAGAAAACCACTTTCTGGATTTCAGCAGTTGGTTAAAGCTGGGACCGCACTTCAAACAATATCATCACTCAGAAAACCTCGAAGTGTTGGAGATGTTATCAACGTTATTAATAATGCTAAAGTTATCACTGGAGGATACTTCGGCTGATTGGAGAAAATATTATGGCTTTACCTAAATTATCACACCCTGTTTTTCAACTGAATCTGCCTTCCACGGGCCAAGTAATTTCATACCGACCATTCCTTGTACGAGAAGAGATGATTCTTCTTGTTGCTCAACAATCTCAGAATCAAATAGATGTTATTAATGCAATCAAGCAGGTGATTAACAATTGCATTACAACAGAGAACGTCAATGTAGATGACTTTGCTACATTTGACTTGGAGTATTTTTTCATCCAACTCAGATCCAAGTCTGTTAATAGTATAGTCAAACTATCTTACAAAGACAATGAAGATGGACAGATCTATGACTTCGAAGTGGATTTGGAGATTATCCAAATTAAGAAAGTAGATGAAGCTCCTAGCACTGTTAAAATAAACGATACAATGAGTTTGCTTCTAAGATATCCAAGACTCGATGCAATGAACAAACTAGCAGATGCTGAAGATTCAGCCGCTTTTACTTTAGCTCTAATCAAATCATGTCTCAATAGGATTGTAGATGGTGACAAAGAATATTTGTTTTCCGACTCTACTGATGAAGAAGTTGAAGAGTTTCTAAACTCACTTGATGTTAAAACTTATGAGCAGATAAACAAATTCTTTGATACGCTACCCAAACTCGAACATATTTTAACTTATACTAATAAGACTGGTAGAGAAGTTACCATCAAGCTGGACAGCCTTAACGATTTTTTCGCATTGGGCTGAGCCATAATAGTCTAGCGAACTATTATACACTAAACTTTTCATTGGTTCAGCACCATAAATATTCATTGAGTGAAATTGAAAGCATGTATCCCTATGAGAGGGATCTGTACGTTGATATGCTTCGTGATTATCTTGAACGAGAACAAGAGAGACTCAAACAGAGATAATGGCAGACAAAAACAAGTCAGTTGTAGATAGTATTACGGGGACGTTTAAATCAGAACTTACAGATAATGTTCTCAATAAACTTGGTCCTAGTCTTGGCACGGCTATCGAAAAAGCTTTGGAAGCAAGAACAGCTGGTAAGAAGTTCTCTGACACATTCAATAGCGAATATAAAAGCAGACTATCAGAAAGCTTGAAAGATAGAATATTCGGCCAGGGGATTGTTGGTAAGTCCCTCAGAGCTGGGTTTGAAGCAAAATTTGGATCAAAGGAAGAAGATCCTGTTGAGGAAATTGTAGACTCAGTAAATATAGAACAAGGCGTTCTTGTAAGAATTGAAACGTTAGCTACAAACATTTCAGATAACGTTTACAACATTACAGCTGCGTGGAGTAAGAATGCTAAGACTCTTGAAGAAACCAGAAAGCTTCAAGAAGAACAACACAAACAAGAAATGATGTCTGCTGAAGAAGCAGCGCTCGAGTCGAGGTCACTAATAGAACCTCTATCTAAGCCAACACCTACTGGCAAAGAAAATGAGAAGTCAGGATCTGGTGCTTCTGGCTTGACTAGTATGTTGTCTGGGTTATTTAAGTCAGCAGGCAAACTTAAATCAGCATTAACTGGTATTTTAAAAAGTAAGAAGTTCCTTGCTCTAGCTGCTGTGACTGTTGGTGTTGGAGCAGTGGCGGCGGCTATTGCTGGTCAGGATAGTTCAGGTGCTGACACGTCAGGATCTGGAGAATCAAACGCACAAAGAATCACTCCTACAATCACCCAACAAGACATTGAGGAAAACAATAGCGAAACTCAAAAGCTCGCTAGACTATCTAAATCAAGAGAACAAAACTCTGAAGCATCTACACCAGTCTCGAAACCTTCTGTTTCGTCTGCACCGCCGTCAACTGCTGGTGCAACTTCCCAATCAAGTGGTAATTCTAATTCGTCAGTACCATCGTCAACTGCTGGTGCAACTTCCCAATCAAGTGGTAATTCTAATTCGTCAGTACCATCGTCAACTGCTGGTGCAACTTCCCAATCAAGTGGTAATTCCGATGTTCAAAGATATAAAGATTACTTTGAAAGACCTGAAAATGCGGCCGAAGGTGCAAGGTTAACTAACCTCAGCCAAAAAGAACAGACAATTCAAGAAGCGATCAAGCAAACAAAGAGCTTGGCTTCAAAGGTAGACTCTCCTGCAGAAAAAGCAAAATATGATCTGATTATTAAAAATCAATTAGAGCCTAGCCTTCAGGTTGTACAAAATCAAAAACAAGAAATACTTAGTAAAGCTGAAAGCGCTACATCACCTCAGCAAGGAGCAGCTACGGGATCAAGTGCACCTGCACCATCGCCTGTTCAAGCACAACCAGCAACTGCGGTCTCTGCTAGCCCGGTTGGTTCATCATCTGGTGAATCTGGATCATCAGGTGAAGGTGGAGCGACGATGATAAACAGTACACCTTCATCTGGTGCAAACATAGCAGCTTCATCCGAAGCTGTAGAAACCTCAGCTACATCTCCTAAAGAACCTAAGGTTATCAATGTTGATAATAGTTCTTCATCTACATCATCACATGCTGACAAACCAAGGAAGGTTATTATGAGCCCCGTGGCAAATAGAGGAAGCCTTGATAAGATGTCATTCTTTAATGCATGAACATGAAGAATATTAACAGTCTTTCAAAAAAGGTCGCTTCAAAGACCTTTTCCGGAAAAACTAAAGATGCTGGTGCGTCACCAGTCACAAAAGTTTATTCGGAAAATATAAACAGACTGGAAAGCATTGAAAGTATTTTTCATAACCTATCTGTTAACTTCATTGAGATGGCGAAGGCAATGGATGCCACAAGCACTACTCTTGAAGAAACGAAAGATAGTCTCAAACAACAAATAATTGAAAAACAGAGATTTAGTGAAGAGGCTGCGTTAGAAAAAAGTAACAACCAACAAAAGATAGCTTCAAGAGTGGCCACCTCTAAAGCTAGTTCCCCTGATAGTTTGTTTGATGGTATTGCAAGCTCACTTAAAACCATTGTTGATGTACTAAGCTCCTCATCAGACTCAATTGACCTCCCAGATTCAGGCAAAGGTAAAGGCAAGGGCAAAGGTGGCAAGGGCGGTAAACCTAGCAAATTCAGCAAATTTGGCAAGCTTGGAGGTAGAGTACTAGGCGTTGCTGGTTTAGCAGTGGGTGCTTATGAAGCTAGTGAGTATCTCAAGGAAACAGGATACGGCGGTAGGATGGCTAAGGGTGAAGGCGGCCGCGCTGAAAAAGCTTTCAGAGAAAAGAATACAGACCTTAGCTCACAAGCACTAACAGCAGAACAAGCACAAGACATCCTCAAAGGCAGTCCCAGAGACATTGAGGCTTTTGGTGGAAAAGAAAAATTAGAAAAAATAGCTGGGTTACAGAAACCTGCTGTTAGAAGTTATAACTTTCAAGATACTAGCGTTGGCGGTGGTAGAGGAAGGGTACATCCTGACTTTGTTAAAATGGAAGTTGGTTCAGCAATCAAACCAACATTCACCCCATCACAACTCAAATGGTTAGGAAATTCAGATCCAACAGATCCATTAATTTTGGCTCGCATGCCACCTCCTTTACCCGGAGAAGTCGGAGGACCTAGCGAGGAACCAACTCAGCTTGTTATACCAACTATCAAGCCAACAATACCTACAGCACCTGCGCCTACAAGCAGGGAAAGAGTAGCCCCACCTGTTGTTTCTCCTGAAAAAAAGCCTGCACCTTCCGATACAAAGCCAGTCAAAATAAGTGCTCAACAAGGCAAGCAAGCAATGTTGGTGGCTCTGGACAAATACAAGGTTCAAGACCCAACTGCACGAGCTGCCATTATGGCTCAGGTTGGCCACGAATCTGGTAATTTCACAATGCTTAGTGAGAATTTAAATTACAGTAGTTCTGGTTTGATGGGAATTTTCAAGAAATACTTTCCGGATACAGCAACCGCAGATCAGTATGCAAGAAACCCTGTTAAGATTGCAGATCGCGTTTATGGTGGACGGATGGGCAATGCTCCGGAAGGTTCAGGAGATGGATTTAAATACAGAGGTCGTGGATTCATTCAGCTAACTGGAAAAAGTAACTACCAAAAGTTTGGTGTCGCTAATGATCCGGATGTTGTTTCGGAAGTTGGTACTGCTGCAGAAACAGCAATGAAGTACATGCTCAACTATAAAGGCGATTGGGGTGATATCGCTAAGGTGACCAAATACGTTAATGGTGGATTCATTGGCCTTAAAGATAGAGAAAAGCATTTCGAGGCTTATCTACAAGACCCATCCATTACAACACCTCAAATAATGACTACAACACCCTCCACGGGTGTTCAAACAGCTAAGGTGAGTGCTGATGTGGGTTCCGCTAAGAAACAGCAAACAAGCCAGGTTGTGTACAACGTCAACAACTCAACTACGACAGCTGTAAAAGTGGGAGCTCCACAAGGGAGCTCCACTACTGTCGCAAGACCAGTTGGTACTGCTTAGTCTTCAGCTAGCTTCTGAAAGAAGCTCATTGACTCATCATCATCTTCTGCCAAGTCGGCAGCCATCTGACGCGGAGCAGCCTTTGCTTTAGGAGCGGCTTCGAAAGACTCTTCCAATTCAGCAGTCTTAGCAAGTGGCTTAGGTGTAGAACCATCCAAGCCCAACACTTTGTAAAGACGAGCCTTCAAAGTATCGTAATCCTTGAACTCTGAACGAGCAAGGAACGGCTGCAAAGCATACTCAGACTTCCAAATAGACTCTAACTCATCATCATCTTGCATCAAAGGACCAGCTTCTTCGAACTCTGACTTATCATAGTTCTGGTAGCCTTCTACCTTACGGATCTTCAACTTGAAGTTAGCACCTTCCCACATATCGAATGGGTTTAATGGATTTTCATCTTCGAACTCAGGGTTCATCGCTGCGTTCAACTTATCAAAGATCTTCTTGCCGTACTTGTACATGAAGACCTTGCCTTCGTTCTCAGGATTGGAAGTATCTTTAACAACGTAGATATTACTGATGAAACCGAGCTTACGCTTTTGCTTGCGTACTGTGTCTTGGTTAGACTTCAAACCTGTGTTCCACAACTCCATGTTGTATTCAGAAACAGGATCCTTCTCACCCAACGACGTCAAAGACTTCTCAATGTACCAGCCACCAGGACCTTGAAAGGCGTGATCGAAGATACGGACAAAAGGAACGTCTTCACCTTCAGGAGCAGGCAAGAAACGAATCACAGCAAAACCGTTACCAGCCTTATCAACTGTAGGCTTCCAGAACCGTGCGTCTTCTTGTTTACCTTGGGGAGTTGCACTCAACTTTGTAAGCTCATCTGTGAGCTTTGTGAATGATGTTTGTGTGCTCTTTTTGAGAGCTTGAAAGCTATTAGCCATCGTATTTCCTTGTATTAAATGTATAAAAAGTATTTTAGTATATCCACAGTATCATAGCGAATATAGTATTTATTATATCATCAAACCATAAACTTATCAACGACCAACTTCTTGACTTTCTGTTGATCAAAGTTAACAAATGGCTTGTACTTCTTGATCTTGCGGTAGACCTCAGGCCAGACTACAGGATCAGAAATCTTTTTGTTCCAAGACCTTGTGTAGTTAATCAACGAATCAAGTACAACCATAGTCTCTAAACGAACAGTTCCTCTAAGGAACAACTTTAGCAGCAAAGGGTGCTGACCTTCTTCTGTTATAAAGTTATTATCAAAAACAGAATCCATCTTGTCCAGGTCACTTGACAGCATGTATGTAAAGCTGTCTCGGTACTTGATGAACTCACGATACATTTTATCGCTTTGTTCATTGTTAACAAGATCACCAATCCAATTGTTAGATCCATAAACAAAGTTGGCAACCATGTACTCAACTTTATCTTTGCGTTCTGCTAACTTGTAGAAGAAGTATTTGTCATTGCGACTATCAAACGTTTTCTTGGAGGCTTTTACGCGGCCATTGTGTTTGAAGTAGTCGTATGTATTGGATGTAAAATGATTTTTAAGGGCAATGTACAGTTTGTAGGCATCAAATGCCTGTGTGTCACTCGTTGTCTGATAAAGGAAGTTTTGCACTTTTTGGAAAATAGTTTAAATTCTCAGCTTCGTTTTGAATGTTAGCTTTCATCTTGGCACTGGACTTGATGAGTGAAGCTGCCGACTCAATTTCAAGTCCTGTTACCTCACAAAAATGAAGTACAGCATCAATATACTCCATTCCTTTTTCCTTGACAAGTTTATCTATTTCCACTTGAAAATCTTTGACCGACTTAACTGGGTTGTATGGAATTTCAGGAAAGTCTGTTACTGTTTGTGTTGTCATTAATCCCATAATCCTTGGTAGTATTTTCCGAACAAACGAAAACCGTTTGCTTTACGTGTATGATGAGCTGCAAGACCTTCACGGTCAATTTTAATCTTGTGTAGATTGTTCATTAAATCTTTATCCTTGTGATCCCATCCAACATCATCAAAAAACTTTTCTTCACTATTGGTATCAAGGTTTTGTTCAAAAGACCAAATCATTTCATTTATGACCCAATCCCAACGCTTAAAATGATTACCATCAGAATCCCACTCATTTTCTTTAGCTGGTGCTGATGTACTCTTTAATTCTTCGGGGACGTCCTCATCATCAACGTTAGGTGCCCCGTGCTTTGTTTCCTGAAGCTGTTTGAGCATAGGAACAATGATGTGGGATAGAGTGTAATCCATGCTCCATGTATCCCACCTGTCAATCTTAACATAGTTAATTTTAGGATGAATAAAATCTAAAATCTTTTGCCATCCTTCACATAAAGGCTGTAGACGGTTTGACCACTTATCAATAATTGGTTCATCGTATTCAATCTCTCGCCAAAAGAAAACCTTTTCGAGGATTGTATACGGACTCAACCAATGATTTCTGTAGTTAGCAATGTAAACCTTCATATCATTCCCTTCATCAAAGCGGATTATATATCCATACATCTTAATGGTCAACATTCAAAAACCTAAATAATTAATGAAATATATTATGTAAGAGTGATCTGACTTAAATAAACTATAAAAGGTGAACAATGAATCATGTGAGGTGCAAATGAAAAAGAAATTCATTTTGGCTGTCTTTTCGGTCTTTTATTTTGGCCTTCTTAATGCACAACCAACACAACCAATTGTCACAGAATCGACTACGAAGAGTACAGTCAACTCGACTTCCGATTCCACTACTACATTAAAATCTCCACCACCATCAGCAATCACGCCCGCTATGAACATATCGAATTCTGATCTATGTACAGTTGGCGTAGCAGGCGCTGTTCAAACCCAAATTCTTGGACTTTCTGCAGGTACTACCGTGAGAGATATGAATTGTGAAAGGCTCAAACTATCTAAGACTCTATTCGACATGGGTATGAAAGTTGCAGCAGTTTCTACACTCTGTCAAGATAAGCGAGTGTTTGATGCTATGATGATGGCAGGAACACCATGTCCATTTGATGGAACTATTGGAGAACAAGCTAAAGAGCAGTGGAAAACAAACAAGAGTTTACAACCGGGTGTAAGAGAAAAAGAATCTGAAGGGATAAGTGATGGCACTAAAACACTATTTGGCGGCATGGGCCTTATTACTTTGTTATTGCTCCTCCTACTCTGAGATCATCAATGGTACTACTACCAACGCAGCTAGCAAGGGTCTAACTTGGACAATGACCAACATCCTTCCAGCTGCAACAGGACTGACAGTCGATGGAGTGATATACCAATACACTGTAGTTAAGAATCAAATAGATCCACTAGTAGTTAGCATACAAAACAAGAATGCTCTCCAAAGCGGATACATTTTTAGAAATCAAGATGATTGGTCTGGACTGCGCGGCAACACCATATCAAAAGTAGTTCCAGTAGATAATATTCCAATCAACTATTGGGGTCCTGGAGAAATAAAGCTAGACGGATTTGGAGAAGTGAAAAATCCTTCTGTGGTTTATAAATATCGATATGATACTTGTGTCGATCCATTGAGCAGTCCAAGTTGTCCTGGATATGCAGAAGCTATGGCAAGGAACTTAAGCATAAAAGCAGCTGAACCAATAGATCCTCTTTCTAATGAATATGTTCGTAATGCAATAGAAAGCAAAGCAATATTAGAAGAGGAAAAAAAAGCTCTAACGGATGCTCGAAAAACAAATGATAAGTTGTCAAACGAAAAAAAGCTAATACCAGCTTCTCCGTTGAGTGCAGAAGATGCTGAAAAAGTAAATATGTTTGATGCGTTGAATAACATACCGGGGTTTGACTTGTATAAGGTAAGCATCCCTGGAGGTGTGTATAATGATGTTCTTAGCTATCCTGATAATAAACTTCTTGATAGTAGACGAGCTAGAAGTCTTGGCTTAGCTCAAGAAGCTTTACATAAGAAAATGGTAGATTCTCAGTATAGAAAACAATGACAAAACTAAAGAGGTAAAACAAATGTTAAAAAAGTTAATCCTAGCAAGCATGGCAACTTTAATGCCAATGTTAGCAGTATCTGAAGACATTCCTATTACAGGAACTGTAACTTCTAGATGCGTAATTTACACAGAAACACCAGGTGTGTATGGTAACCCATCACCTGGAGTATTAAGCACTGCTGCTATCGATGGTGGCGTACAACCTATTGTTCGTTACGATGTGGTTCAATCTGGATTCTATAAAGCAGTTATCACTGCTCCAAACTCATTTACTTCTAGCCCAGCACTAAGTGATACAGTAAAATGGACAAATTCGATTGATGTGAGTCGTGTGACTGATGCGGCAATGTCTGCTTATTCAACAAACAAAAGAGTATACAATAACACCACAGAAATCGATTTATCAGTTCCAGGATCCGTGTGGTTTAAAGCTGATTCTAAAGCTGAATACGGAGTTAACAAAGCATTCCCTGCTGGAACATATAGAGCTATCGTGACTGCGGCTTGTATCGCAGTGTAAAAAAACATGCTTCGTTATGTTTTGATTATGTGTATTGCCTTGATTGGTGGGAATGTATACGCCCATCAATTTTTGCCAACTTATCCTAAATTTCAATATTCGTTTATTGATGGCGTCATGTATACAAAGATGCAATTGTTCAACAAACGAAAAGAAGTGGAATATTATGAACTAAATGTTTATGATGATAGTTGGAATAAAATTACTTTTGCATCAGAGACCAAACTAATTCGCATTAGTTATCTTCAAACAAAAGACGTCAATGTTTATGTGAAGAAACAAGATCTATTTAAAGTTACATATATCTGTACAGAATCCAAACACCAAAGAGAGAATGTACAAGTAGCAGTAATAGCAACACAGATCTGTTCAAAAGTCAAATGAAACATTTAGTTGCTGTAACTGTTCTACTGCTATGTAATGTAAGTTTTGCGCAAAATAGTTCACTCAATTTAGCGCTGCCCAGTGCTCCCGGAAGCTATCAATCCGACAGATTCAGATCAGGAGAATTAGATTGTTCGATGGCCATCGGTTCGGGAACAAACGTTGAATTTGGTGTTATGGGGATTATCAATAATAACCAAACTCAAACAATCATTAATAATGTGTATACACCAAACGCTAGAGATGTGGGTGTTTATGGGAGAATCACGATACCAATTGGTGGACCAAAAGGTAGAGTTGATTGCAATAGATTGTATGAGATGGAATTGCGTAAACGCGCAATGGAAATTGAAAAATTGGAACTTGAGTTGCGCAACCTAAGAAACTTAAAGTTTGAAAAATGATTGTTACACTCGATTTAACATGGGCAATTAATTTATTACCATATTTGTTATTGGGTATTGGAATTGGTATTGCATTTTTTTACATTTTCTATGACAAGAATTCAATGACTGAATTGGAACGTAAAAAGCATGATTTGGAAGTGAATAAAGAATGGCTTCGTATGTTAGCTGAACAAAAAAGAGAAACTTCTAAAAAGCAAAGATGGAATAACAATGTCAGAAGAAATTAAAAACGTTAACGCTAAGATTGATGAAGCTGAAGCGGCAATGAAGAAGTATGCCAGTAAAGATACTGTTATCAGTATTGGTGGCTATGAATTTACACCCGCAAAACTAATGGTTGCCGCAACTCTTGTAAGTTCTACATTAGGTGGTCTTTATGGTGCGTTTGAAGTCTATAAAGATTATCAAAGCATGAAGAAGAAGATTGCATCTTACGAAGCACCAGACCTGAGCGAATTCGATAAGCGTTTGGCTGTTATCGAAGAAAACTCAGGTAAAACTAGCGATTATACACGTGATATCAAAAACGATTTAAAGAGTGACATTCGTAGAAACGAATCAGTGACCGAATCAATAGAACGTTCTGTTAAACAAGCACAACGTGAAACAGAACAAGAGATGAGACAAGCACGTAAAGATATACGTGAAGATTTGGATAAAGCTAGGTCAGAAGTTAATGGCATCCGTAAAGAGATGGCTGACGCTAGACGAGAAATTACTAAAGAAGTGGAAACACTCAAAAAAGATATAGATAATAAAATACAAAAAGCTATTGATAATCCATTAGCTAATAGATAATGTTTGAAGCTGCTCTAGCGGTGTATCTGTATATTCAAAAGCCTGAATGTATTAGATGGACGTGGAGCGGTGATGTTTATAATAGAAAAGTGATTTGTTTGGAGTGGCGTAAAAAAGAACCAGAAAAGAAAAAGTAATGATCGATCCAGTATCAATTGGAATTGCTTTCACCGTTGCTCAAAAAGCAGTTGGTGGAATTAAGCAAGCAATTGCTTTGGGTAAAGACATTAACAGTCTTTATGGTCAATTTTCTAAGTTCTTTGAGAATAGCGACATAGTCCATACAAAAAGTATGGAACTCCAAGCAAACTCAGATAAATTAACAGATGGACAGATAAGAGCGCTATCTATTCAGATAGCTATGCAGAGTAAAGCATTACGTGATGCTGAAAAGCAACTGAAGGATTTCCTATTATGGTCCGGCAACAAGGATGTGTGGGATCAGATGATGGCCGAGCGAGTCCGGATGTACAAAGAGCGCAAGGAAAGAGAAAGAAAATTAAAAGAAGCTAGAGACAAAGCAAATGCTGAAATGGTTGACAGAGTCCTCATTGGTGTAAGTGTTTTGGCAACCGGTGTTCCAATATTTTTATTCGGATTCACAATTCTGGTTAGATGAAAAATTTTTCAAAGGAGATCAATATGACTGAAGAAAAAAAACCGCTTAGTAGAAGCGAAAGAGAAGCACAAATTAAAGACAAAGCAGGATGGCTCATTACCGTACTGGCTGCTTTACTGGCCATTAATACCTATATTGCTAGTGGCAATAGTTCTAAGGTATTGAACAACACAATCAAAGCAAACGACACATGGGCGTTTTATCAAGCAAAGTCAATTAAACAAACCCTTGCTGAAATGGCTAGAGATGATGCTATTGAAAGAAAACAATTTGAAAAGGCAGACAAATTGACTGCTAAGATTAATAGGTATGAGAGTGAACCAGCAACTGGTGAGGGTAAAAAAGAGTTGATGGCTAAAGCACGTGCATTGGAAGCTGAGCGTGATCAAGTTCGCAAATCCGGCCCATGGATGACATTTGCAGGATCAGGTTTTCAGATTTCAATCGTTCTACTGTCAGCTAGTATCCTGGCTGTTGCACCTGCCCTGTATGTGGCAAGTATTGTAGTTGGTGCATTGTCTGCATTGTTAATGAGCCAAGGAATATGGCTCTGGTTACCGTTCACACTATAATGAACCCAAAAAAGTATCGGAGCATCTTTATCAGTGATGTTCATTTAGGTACTAACGACTGTCAAGCAAATAAACTTAATAATTTTTTAAAACATAACAGCTGCGATAATCTTTATCTAGTTGGTGACATTATTGACGCCTGGCGTATACAGCAGAACAAGTGGCGATGGAAGCAATCCCACACCAATGTTGTTAGAAGGGTACTAGGCCACGCTAAACGTGGTACTAGGGTGATATACATTGCAGGTAACCACGATGAGTTCTTGAGGCCAATGATGCCTTATGGGTTTAGCTTTGGTTTAATTGAAATACACAATCAAATAGAACATATTGGTGCGGATGGTAAACATTACCTAGTCACTCATGGGGATATGTTTGATGGCATTACAAGGCTAGCACCATGGATAGCATTTTTAGGGGACAAGGCATATGATGTGGTTTTATCGCTCAATAGTAAACTCAATTGGTTACTTCATCGCATGGGTTTTAGGTACTTTAGTCTTAGTCAGTATCTTAAGCACAGAGTCAAAAAAGCAGTAGACTTTATATTTAAATTTGAACAAAACCTAGCAGGCTATTGTAAAAAAAGAGGATTCGATGGAGTTATCTGCGGGCACATTCACCACGCAGAGATCAAAGAGATCGATGGTGTTGTTTACATGAATGATGGAGACTGGGTCGAGTCATGCACAGCTCTTGTTGAGCACTGGGATGGTAGATGGGAAATCATTACATGGACTAAGGAGAAGGACGATGTGGATACTGATAATCATAGCAGTTCACATGAACGATCCGAAAGACATACCAGCTCGAATGGAGCTGTCGTTCCAGGATCGAGCATCTTGTGAACACAGTCTGCAAAGCATGACTTATTGGTTAAAATTTAACGCATTCAAGCTAGAAGGAAAGTGTATAAAGAAGCCATGAAACTTGCAGATCAAATTACTATAGTAGTGCCTTGCAAAAACGAAGAGGATTACATCCACCATCTATTGGAGTCATTACGCTTACAAGGCATTGGAAATACTAGAATTATCATTGCTGACTGTTCTACTGACAATACCAGACAAGTTATAAAAGATAACAGTTATTCTCTCAACGTTGAAATTATAGACGGTGGTCCAGTTTCTGTTGCAAAGAACAATGGAGCAAGTCTTGTCACTACCCCATACATTCTGTTTATCGATGCTGATGTTCGCTTTTTTAAAACAAGCGTTATTCAAGATGCTGTTAACAAAATGGAATCCTTGAACCTGGATTTAATTGGTTTAAAGATTAAGTCTTATGATAAAGACCCCAGAGCAATGATTGGGTTTACTATTTTTAATACTGTAAACCACGCATTGAAATTCTTTTCCCCGTTTGCTGTTGGCGCCTTTATGTTAACTCGTAGAGATCGGTTTGAAGAATTTGGCGGATTCCCAGAAAACATATCAACGTCAGAGGATTACTTCTTGTCGAGGAAATACAGTCCTAAAAAGTTCAGGATTATCAAACATTACTTTGGACAAGACTCACGCAGATTCAAGAAGATGGGTTATCTTGGAATGGGCAAGTATCTTGTCAAGAACTTTGTCAATCGAAACAACAAGGCCTATTGGGATAGTCTTGATTCCTCAAAGTACTGGAGCTGAGTTCTTACTTAAAGATCAGCAGTGACAATAGGATGGTATGGATAATGAATCCCAATCCAATTGTCACTATGTTAATCATGTCCCTAAGAATTGCAGCTCTAACAAAGAATAAAGCAAGGCCGCCATAAACAAACAATACCATATCAATAGGTGGAAGTTTGTCATTCAAACCTGTCATTACTGATAGGATTGTAGGAACGGTGGATGCATGAATTAGAACTAAACCAATCCAGGAAATGGTTTGTGCGGTTGTTACTGTAAGGCTTGTTTTGCAAAATGCAATAAACTGTTGAAAGTATTTGTCGAAGTATTCCATGATTATTCCTTATAAAAAATGTGACGGCCGATCTTAGCAACCTTTTCTTTCTTCCATCCTGGATTAACATAGTCAGCATGGTAGTACATAGCTTCCCTGAGTCCATCCAATCTAAAGTCCTCTAAAAGAACTTTCTTAGCTGCAGCCATTGATTCGGTGTAGTTTGGACCATGCACCGGTTTCATTTTTCCAGCATTCTCACAGTACCAGCTAAACTGGCATACTACTCTTTCCATGAATACGTTCTTCTGGTAAACTACCTTGCAAACGTCGGATGGGAATTTACCTGACTCAGCACGGTTAAGTGTAACCTGAGCGACAGCTACTTTACCTTCAAAAGGTTCAGAGCCTGCTTCATAGTAAATGTTTTTTGATAAGCATTCCAATTGTCTCTCCCTTTCGGAAGCAGTCATTGCTGACACATCTACCTTGGTATGCCTTAAGTGGTTGATTTTATTAATACTCACTTGTGTAATAATTGAGAGAACAAGAATGCCTCCCAATATAAACATAATGGGCTTCAAAAATTTTTCCATGATATCTCCTTATTGAGATGGGTTATTCTGTTACGAGGAAACCCATCGAAACCCTAGCGACCTTTAATTAAGCTGCAATGCGGTAACTTTCGTCATTTGCATTTATTTTGATTTGCTTCTACGGTCAGGAACCCCTAACCCTGCGGCTTTAGCTTTGCCGAGTTGTCCACTTCTATACTTGTAGCCCTGTCGAAACCAGAACAGGCCCATCAAAAGAATTCAGGCTTAGATTATATGGATGTCCGTGATCCCTTAGTCATCTTCATTACCGCACGGCGCAGACCTAAATTCTTATGGTGGACCTGGCGGAAATCGAATCCGCGTCCAGAACTCTTTTCTAGTTGCTTCGTACAACTATAATCAACGAGGTGTGACTTGCGTCAGCACTTCCTTGTAGCATTTGCAGTCGTCAAAATACATCAACTGCTTCTGATAGATTATACCATTAATTATAATCTGGTTGCTAGGTTGAACAATAACAGGTGGTTGCTCTGCTTGAGCAGGTTTTGTAATTGCATAACCAATTGCACCACCTATAATGATTGGAGCTACCCAACCCCAACCATTTCCACCACCGTGGCCGTAAGCTGGACGGTGGCGATAATGATAATGTTGTGCGAGTACAGATGTACTCAAAAACAATGACAAAACTATTAGAAATTTCTTCATGTTAGTCCTTTAAACATCTACCCATGGTTTATATTTATTAATCCTAGGGCCAGAAGCGATTAAAACCAGCCAAGAACGCTTTCCAACCACAGTGTCCACATAGTCCATCGGAACTGCGTGAACTCCTCTCTTATCGAAGAATTCACGAATTGTATCCTTGTAGTCCTCTACCCAACGATCAAACTTAAACGACTTCTGGTAGAACCTAAAGTGCTTGGTTTCAATCGTATGCCAAAGAAGGTTTAGAGTGTTGGTGATATTGCCTTGCCAAAGAATAACATCACCAGGGTACAACTCATCAGGCGTCAAGTTCTTCTTGATAATCTTCTTGGTACTCATAATAGTCCCCTTTGGTTTGAATATTGATATGACCGAATGTGATCATACCATCATTATACCCGACTTCAAAAGGTTCGTCAAATGTGACCAAGTTGATGTATTCACTGGAGCTGGTGTGTTCGTCAACCATTCCAACAGGGACGCAAGAGATGCAACCAGCATCAACGCCATACTTAAAACCAAACTCATCACGATAGCAACCATCCCCATAAGCAGTACTAAACACAGCAAAAGGAAGTTTGGTGACACTATCGATAAAAATGCAGCCACGATCAGGAAGAGTATAACCGAAATAATTAGTTTCTTCAAGAAGTCGATCATATTTTTCGTCTCGGATAATGTAGCAGGGATCTGCTACAAAGTATTTGCCAGCTGGTAGTCTCATTGCGTTCTCCTTAAGCGGCTTCAGCGAATTCGATTGCAGACTCAAGAGCTTTGATCTTGAGGTTCTTATTTGCACCAAACCAAGCTGATTGCAAACGTGTATCGGCAGTCTTACCAATCTTGTGATCAGTCAAGTACGTGACGGCATTGAATGCCTGCCACCAAGATCCCTCAGCATACTGCGAGCCAGGTTGAGTATTAATCACTTCCAAAGCGCGAGTAGCACTTTTTGACAACTCTTTGCGTTGAGGACCCTTCTCTTTGTTGTAAACCAGGACTGGAAACACTTCTTTGAAGTACTCAGCCAGTTTGTCCTGTGTATACCGCTTTGAGCCAAGGAAACTAGCCATTTCTTTGTACTTGGCAAGCTTCTCAGTAGCTATTCCTAGTTGCTCTTTTACCTGGGAAGGATCAAAGACAGTTCTATGGTTCTTTTTGACAACACGTTCGGAGTGCTCCTTTAGTGCTAATGTCAAGGTATTGTTACAAACAACACGGATGGGTGTAAAGCGAACATCGATACACTGACCAAACTTATGGGGATTTGTAAACAAGAGATATGAATCGACTTGGTCGCCTTTAAACAACTCAAACGAATCTTTTACTTTAGCGAGAGCCCAAACGATTTGACCGTCGCGGAGTGAACCAGCAGTGTTCATCTCCATGTCACCAGCATCGCAGTATTCTGAAAAGAATTGGAATGCTTCGTGATTCTGTACAGGGTTCCAGTCATTGGAGACCACGTCTAGTACTTTGTTATCGGTAGAGCGAACCAGAGCTGATACGCCTACGTTAACACTTTTACCATCAATTTTAGAAAATGCAGGAATCTTGTTGACTTCCCAGTCAAGATCTGCGGCCTTCAGCATCTGCTCGGGAGATAAGTCTGCAGGGACTTTCTTACCCAAAGTGTGCCAGGGAGTTTCGCCGGCGTAAGCCATTGTTTCAATCATATGTGCCATAATGTATGTCCTTAATTAGTTGCGGTAGGTCTATTATAACGTGTTTCCGAGAAACAGTCAACGGTTATTTTATCCTGGTCAAACACCAAGACCCATCCCTGCAAGGATGAAGTTCTGAGCCTTTGTAAGGATGAATTCCTTACTAGCTGTGGGCTTATTCATTTGATCAATAATAGCCAGTTTCATTGGTTGCTTGCCGCCCCCAGCCATGATGACTCCCTCAGCAAATATCTTGAAGTTGTCTCTGTTCATAGCACTGTATGCGTTGTACAACTCTTTGAGAGCATCATTGCCCAGTGTGTCGTTTTGCAGACGTGGCTTGGATGAGGTCTGAGTCTTCAATTGCATTTCAGGACTCGCTTTCTTCACTAAGAATGAACTGGACGACCTCGTAAGCATCATCGCCAAATTCATTGAGTACCAAATCCATAATGCGATCATTGGTCACTCCAGATTCCAAAAGATCGTAAGTCATTGAGCTAATCTCATGCTCAATGTTCTGATCCATCATAAGGTGGTGTTGTTTGTTTCTAAACATATTGTCCTCAGTTGTTTGTGATAAACAATTATACAATGAGACCAAAAAAAAGGCAACCCTTAGTTGCCTTGTCCTTCGCTATCGAATACAAAGTATTCGTGAAGCTGGTTTAGTATCTCACTTTCCACATTCTGCGCAATTATTTCCTGTGAGGGGTTGTCATCGTGCTTGTACGAGCGGTTCAATCCAAACTGGATTCCTCGCTCAATGCAATCAGTGAGGATGGGGTAAAACTTAGGTTTCATATTTTCTTTCTGGTGGAACGACTGGGACTTGAACCCAGAAACCGGCTTTCACCGATCGACTGATTAGCAATCAGCTCCAATACCGTTATGGGACCGTTCCATTATACTCAGCTTTTGTTTTCGAACAACATTTGTTGTCCTTGATCAGAACATTCCTCTGTTGAAAAGTCATCTTCATTTTTAAAGACAGCTTCATCAAACTTTTGAAGGTCTCTACCAAAAATAGCATCCCATCTGTTGTTGTACTCTTCTTGAGTTACACTAAAAGGTCGAGCCTTGCTTCCTTTACCTGACATAACAATTCCTTTAATAATAATGGTGGAAAGCAGAGGAGTCGAACCCCACCCGATTCTTCATCAGGACCTGGTTTTCAAGGCCAGTCGCGGGACCATCCCCACTGCATTACTTTCCGTATATATGGTGCCCAATGTCTGATTCGAACAGACGACCTACCGCTTACAAGGCGGTTGCTCTACCACTGAGCTAATCGGGCTTGGCATCCCCCAAGAGACTCGAACTCTTACTAACGGTTTTGGAGACCGACGTGCTGCCATTACACTAGGGAGAAACAAATTGTTGGTGCGCCCTGAGGAATCCGAGTCCCCAACTTAAGTTTCGTAGACTTATGTGATATCCAGTTTCACCAAAGGCGCATTTATATTGGTACCTGGTGACAGTTTCGAACTGCCGACCCGCTGCGTGTAAAGCAGCCGCTCTACCACTGAGCTAACCAGGCATGGTGGATGAAGGTGGATTCGAACCACCGACCTGCGCCGTATGAAGACGTTGCACTACCGCTGTGCTATTCATCCTGGTGCCCCAGGTCGGACTCGAACCGACACGCACTAGGCACTGGCTTCTAAGACCAGCGTGGCTACCATTACACCACCGGGGCATTAGTTGGGCAGAAGTATGGGAATCGAACCCATATTAACGGAATCACAATCCGTGGTGTTAACCGTTACACTAACAACTGCATAAACCATATAAAAACACTCTTGTTTGGATTCGAACCTTGTTCTAGTATTGTCTATCTGCGCTTCCCACAGTGCTGACAAGAGTGTTTTTATATGGTACGAGTAGGGGGATTCGAACCCACGACCAATAGATTAAAAGTCTACTGCTCTACCAACTGAGCTATACTCGCATTATGTTGTCGACGCAATGCCTTGTTAGACTTGCGATGGACGCCTGCTTTGCGGAATAGTGCTAGACGAACGAAGCAGTTACGTTCGCGCACGATTTTCTTTCGTTTCATAAACTACTTCCTTTTTAAAATTGAATGGCAGAGGGTACTGGGATCGAACCAGTGATAACAGAGTCAAAGTCTGGTGTGTTACCGCTACACTAACCCCCAACAAAAATGGTCTCGGTAGGAAGAATCGAACTTCCATCTCATGGTCCCAAACCACGAATTCTGCCATTAAACTACACCGAGCGTGGACTGACAACTTATCACATTGTACTCCGTCAGTCAAGGAGATTTTGGTGGAGATGACAGGGATCGAACCTGTTGTGACATAAGTCGGAAGATTTACAGTCTCCTGCCATACCATTACGGCGGCATCTCCAAAGATGGAAGAGCGTAGGAGAATCGAACTCCTCTTCTTAGGATGAAAACCTAATGTCCTAACCGATAGACGAACGCTCCAAAATTAGGATCAGGCCACTTACCCTCGTGAGCCCCTGAATGAGTTGTTACCCTGTCCACCGGTTTAGCTATAACGGTTCGGATCCGTCTTGTGATTTCTCAAGTCACTCTCAAGCGAGCCTTGCGGGTGATCATCAACCGAGCTCTTAAGGTGTTGCAATTCCCTAACTCTGTAACGCTGAGTTAACGCGAGGTTCTGGAGTGGGTGACAGGAATCGAACCTGCATAAAACGGATTTGCAATCCGCGGCCTAGCCTTTCAGCAACACACCCACACAAAACTGGCTGGCCAGGAAGGGATCGAACCCTCGACATCGTGATTAACAGTCACGCGCAACTACCTACTGTGCTACTGGCCAACATACTGGTTGCGGAGGCTGGAATCGCACCAGCGATCTTCAGGTTATGAGCCTGACGGATTACTACTTTCCTACTCCGCGATAAACTTGGCGGTCTTAGGGGGTAACGATCCCCACTCTTATGGCGTGACAAGCCATCGTGCGTCCATGAACACTTTAAGACCTAATTCTTTGGTGGACCGAGGGAGGATCGAACTCCCACCCGAGGCTTGCAAAGCCACTGTGCTCCCATTATCACTATCAGCCCAAATATTATAGTAAAGTGCTATCTGCCGATTTGTCTACAATGTAGCTAACACAGACAAGCGAATAGCAGTTATATCAGGACCTGTTCCTCGCACAGTTAGGCCCGAATAGTGTACACGTCTGCACACGTTACCATGATAGCACTTTACTATAATACCATTAGAAAACACACTGGCAAATCCCTTCCTGAGTTCTGCATTTGCTCTGCGCACTCTTGTTATCACGTATTCCTTGGACTTGAGATCTAACTCTGGAATGCAAACATTGTTAATGGGCTACCCCATTGGTTTGACTTACTTCCATCCGCAACGGTACTGGGCAGTGTGTTTACTAATGGTATCCGGTAGAGGTAACGATCCTCTGTCTATGGCTTATCAAGCCATTGCTCTACCATTGAGCTAACCGGACACATAATGAAACCTAAATTTTAAAAGATCTCTTCTTATAGGAGTCTCGATCAACCCACTACGTATTATACTCTGATCTTGTTTTGAGTCAACAGTTTTGTTAACTTTATTTTAGATCAACGCTAATAAAAAACCCCAGGCTCTTTCGAGGCTGGGGTCTTGTATTAGAGCTGGACTTTGTGCTCTTTACACGACCCCTACAGTATCCCAGCTATTTTCACACGCAAAGATACCGCGGCCCATTGAGGGCTGATACTTCGGTGTTGAAATGACTGTTAGTGTAAAATGCACAAAATTCTCCGTTGTTGTTTAGTATATAGTCTATTATCCTCTAAAACCTGAAAAAGGTCAACAGTATAAATCTATTTTTGTTCCCAGCTGAATGTTTCTGTTCTCTTGTAGTTGCAGTTCTCTACACTTAAACAAATACAATTCCATGTCTTTGAAGTGCTTGTAAATTCTTTGATTCCTAGCCACTCTCTGTTCCTCATTATACCGATTCAACCTAGAAACTTCAACAGCCTTTTCCTCATCGGACATCTTCTGTCTATGCTTATCAATTCGATGAGCATACATCTCATCCAATCGTTGTCTGTAAATCCTAGCTGCATAGCCTTCATAGGCATAATCCTTAGATATTTTATCGACCATTTTTACAAATTCACCAAGTAGTCAGGATCGAATTTGCAATACATTACAGGCTCGGGACGAGGAAGGGATTCAATTAAAGGAATCAAGTAATCTCTTTGAGATTCATAAACATCCTTAACCTCTTTAATGATATCAGGATAACAGTCCATATAAACTAAGTCCCTGACAAACCACATATCCGTATTCCGGTTCAAAATCTTTGGAATATTTTTTTTATAATTATCAATAAACTGTTTGTTTTTAAAATATGAAAGAAAAGTCCTATCATTTGAGAAGCCAAAAATCCTGTCAGGATTGTTATTTTTAACTGTGTAGGGAAGAGCCATCATAATAATGTTATTTTCTCTAAGTTTGTATTCACATGACATACCCGACATGAACTTTGAATTACCAGTCTTGCTAAGAAAGTAATCAACCAAGTATCCATGCATATTGGAATATTTTATATTTCTCTCTTCATTTAAATACCTACAGTGGTTTGAAAGACCATTATAATCCATGTATACAAACTCGGGATCATTTAAACCCAATTCTATACATCTCCTTTTCACCAACATACACTCATAATCGCTATTATCAGGAGTGAAAGAGAATGATAAAGTTTTTGGTTTGATACCCAACTCAATCAATGATCGTACTATGAAAGTACTATCCATCCCCCCACTGAACATTACATGCATATCACCATGCAAGGAATATTGCGCATACAATTCATCCAACACCTCTTCTTTAAAAGGCTTGAGTGTGTCCTTGACTGAATAGTCTATATCAATATTATATTGTAAGATACTCTCCTGCTCATTAAAAAAGACGCCATCGTCAGGGGTTGTTGGCCGAGGGGTAATAGAATGAATCATTAGTTAGTTTTAACTATTGTATTGATAACGTTTTTATGTTCCTTGTATTGTTCATATACAAAGTCTTTAAAAGGTTTAGGTGTTTGCAAGTCTTCTCTGGTGAAAATAAAACTCTTAGCTAGATTTTCTCGAACACCAGGCTCTTTAAGGGCTTGCTTAAATTTATCGGAATACCAATTGACAGATTCTGCAGAAGTATCTTTTGGTAAAACAATTCCCCATGGAACAACCACATCAAAATTACTTACAACAGAACTAATTGTTTGAACTTCAGGTAAGGAGCTAACTGTTGCCTTGGAAGATATAGCAACGATTTTAATTTTACCAGCCCCATGATGGGATGCAACAACAGAAAGAGGAGCAAAACCAAACCGGACATGGCCACCAGCAACATCTATTACAGTCTGAGCTGGTCCTTTATGTTCTACCCGAACAAGTTTAGGATTTTTTTCTCTTGCATTAATTTTAAGCAAAAGAGATTCAAGAACAAGACGTCCACCACCGCCTGAATCGGAAACAGATGCAGATGAGTCTTTGGTAATCACATCAATAAAATCTTTTGGGGTGTTGACTGTATCATCAGCTTTAGCAACAATTGCAATTGGTGAATAACCCAATAAGATAGAATAAGAAAAGGAGTCTACTGTGTAAGGAGGATTCTTCAAAAAGTTAGGATACGAATAATCCATAGCAGTGATCCCACCAATGCTTGCAACATTAATAAAATGTCCATCATTTGGTAGATTTACAAATTCTTGATTGCCTACAGTACCGCCAGCGCCTGGTTTATTTTTAATAACAAAAGACACACCCGTATTTTTCTCTACAATAGCAGCTAAAGGTCTAAAAATTAGATCGTTGCCGCTGCCTGTTGGAAAGGAGATTGTCGTGTCGATTGGTTTGGTTGGTTGCCATGCAAAAGTCAATTGACTTGCAACCATAGAAAGAACAAATAATATTTTTTTCATTTGGTTAATCATTAATAAAGTAGTTGAAAATTTTAGGTCTTTGACCTAATTTTATTTATGAGGTCGAATGCAACTTTGGCGTATCGGATATCATAAATGCAGTCTAACAATTCCAGCTCTTGAATAATTAACTCAGTTGTCTTAGCTTGGAATAGTTCTTGAGCATATAGAAGGTCATCAACAGACGCAGTATTATACCATTCCATCAATGTTTGATGATCTACCTTCAACAAAAAGTCCAAATTCCTTTGGTCCCTCTCATTCATTTTATAAGATTGGACTTTTTTGGGATAATTTTTCATAAAATGTATTTACCAATAGCAACTCCAACCAAGAACATAGTCAAGCTGAAAATTGTATAAGCGAAAATGATCCCCCATACTATGCTTCGAAGGTTGATTTCTGTATCTTCGGTTGTTTTAGAGTTTGTCATTAATGTATACGTTCATGTTATAAGGGAAGATTTTAGGTTTTACTTCTGGATTCGATTTATTCAAATCCTTAATACGACCCTTAGCCATTTCATTATTAGGGAAAAACCCATAAACTATGTAAGTATTAGGATCGTATACAAGATAAAACATAAAATCTCCAAAATTACTAATTGTTAGTTATACTTAGTATTATGAATCACCTCAGCTCATGCAAGCTGAGGGATCCAATATCCAAGAATGTCCAAATCAACTAGCGTTATTGGCAAAACGCTTGGCGTTATAGAAGTAAGTCGTAGCACCTGCGTTACTCATACCCAATTCATTCTGGATATCAGCAATCACAGACTTACGATTACCGTTATGACGCTGGAAAATAGCAAGAGCCGCTTCTTGTTTAGTGCCAGTACGCTTCACACGCTCCTTAGGCTCAGTCGATTTCACAACTTTAGCTGGTTTACGAGCTGTAGCAGCGAATTTAGCACTGATCTCGGCAGCGGGAATAGAGTTAACATTGAATACAGAAGAGATTGCATCAACGGTTTCTTGAGAAATGTTCATAATAAAGTCCTTGTTTAAGTAAGAGTATCAATTATACAATGGTTTGACCAAAAGGTCAACAGTTATTTTAGCAGTTTTTCTAGCCGGGCGACAATTTCTTTGCGTGTACACTCAACAATTCCTTGTTGAAACGTAGTGTAAGCGCAAGTTGAGTCGGTAATACTGGCTTGATCAATACAAAGTTGGATAATTTGCTGGGCAAATTTTTCAATTGCGGCAGAATCCCAAGAATCAGGAGTTCCGTCACAGTACATTCCTGTGTTATAAGCGATTTTATCTATTTGTTCATTCATTCACCCTCCTCCGATTCCTGCTCTTCCTCATAGTTAGCAATTGTTTCACTAATACAAAACTTCTCATCGATATCAGATGGAATGTTTTTGTATGCTTCTTCCGAAGTTTCTGGAATGTCGTAGAATTCATCACCGTAACCGGTAGTGTACTTCCCACAAAATGCCATTCCAGGCTCGTAGTAATACGCCTCAATCTCCCAGCCGAGCTCCTCCATAACCTCATAGAAGCGAACTGGAGGACTCCAAGCGGAGTCAAACGACAAATTAATTGAATTAGCAGTCTTTTCGTGGATCAGTTCCTCATCTCCACCGACGTCCCACTTGGTGCCCCACTCGTTAATGTTGTGTGAGTACCAATCCTCAGCTTGCTTGCCGTTAGGATTGGGAGCAAATTCAAAGAATAATTCTTCGCGTTGGAAAGCTTCTTGCAAACGATTGACCTCTTTAGGATCAACGTGTTTGAAAGTAACAGTGTTCATGCACCAATTAGGCATATTGATTCTCCAATGATAAAACTTGAGCGGGGTACATAATCTTACCATCATACTCCAACTGACTCTGCTCGTACTCAGTCAAAAAGTCGTCAGAAACTACTTCCCAGCCAATGATGTACTCACGAAAGTACTCACAATCGTTCTCGACCTGGCTGCGGACCGCAGCTACGGTTTCTGCAGCGCGGTTGATGTTAACGTCCAAAACGACGTAATCACTGCCACCCTTGGCTTTCCAGTACTGCGGGCAAGCACCCTTACCGTCCCAGTCATGGGCACCGTAGTTTTCGAGGGTTTGTGTTGTAATCAAAAGTTTAGACATTTAGTATCCTTGGTTGCTATACGGTCTATTATACACGTTTCAACCATTTGGTCAACTGGCTTAAAAGTGTTACTTTTTCACGAGCTGGACAATTCCTGCCCTGATTACAGTTGTTATTACACGGCGGGCAAACTTTTGGGTTAGAAGTAGTCACTTTTTTTTCCTTTTCTTCGCAGGAGCATCCAATTCAGCTTTCGCACGGACAAGTTGTTCATTGTATTCTTCAGCTTCTTGTTCAAGCTTCTTATACTCAGCCTCTGAAACCTCAGTGTCGTTCCAGCGAAGCTTGTAGCCAGTCGTATCTAGCTGTGCAGGGAACGAATAACGCTTAGTCGCCATCCTCAGTCCTTTCACCCACAAACTGCTGAACCATATCAATCATACAAGCTAGACAGGTTGGACAGAAGCTAACAGGAAGGATGCCGAAGTAACCCTCAGTGCCACCCTCATCATCAGAGTGCTCACAGCTACAAATAGTACAAACTTGGTCAGTCATTTAATTCAATATCAAAGTGGTCCAAGATACCTAGAGATACTGCCAACAACAAAGCCTGGGATTCACTTCCATCAGAAAGAGGCTCAGCTGCAGAATCAATCAAGTCCAAACAATCTTCAACAACCATCTTTGTAAATCTTTCAGGATCTATTAAAAGGACTGATTGCATCTGACCATCAACAAGAATGGTTTTGTAAGCCTTGGACAGTTCAGCGATTTGCTTGATCCGATTATTCATAACCTGATCCCCATAGAATCAAAAAGCATTGCTAAGGCAACTAACATTAAAATTACAAAGAATGTAGTACTGATAAGATCTTTCATTTTTCAATCTCCAACCAAGTATGGTCACCCATGTATTTTACTTGCATTTGATATTCATAATCAACAGGACATCCTGTAGACCAATCATTAGGACCATTAAGTAACAACAACATCTTTTGTTTTCTCTTATCCCATGCCAACCAGTAACAATTGCCCATCACGACCTGGAATTGGTATTCAGCGGAGTGGACTGCATCAACAACATCTAGTCTTCTCTTTATTTGTTGAGCTTGATTTTCAAGGACTGCAACAAGTTCCATAATCCGATCGTACTCTTGCTGGGCGTACATCCTAGCATGGTTGATCATCAAGTCCTTTTGCTTCTCAACAGGAACGAGGTCAAACTTTGGACCAGAGCTCTCAGTAGAGTATTGAGAAACGTTCCTATTAAAAAACGGAATGATAGAGCCACCTACATCACTGTCGTAGCTCTCTCTTCCTTTAGCCCTATTAGACTTTGGTTTGTCGCTCACACAACAAATTCAGCATTCATTAGACGCTCGTGCTCAGCTAAGAACGTTTTGCAAAGCCTCCACATACTCATGAACGCTCTATGCTCATGCTCACCCATATCAAGCTCATCAATGTAACCGGCTTGCTCCATTGCTTCAACACACTGAGCAAGTTCCATCTCAGTGTTCTCAAACATACAGTATGACATGCTTGGCATGATAGTCCTTTTATTTTAGATTAGTGATTGCTTTGAACAAAGCTGTTTTAATATCTTGAATTGCAAAGACAGACTCAATTTTATCTGTACTCAAAACACAATTGCTACGTGCTGCAACAGTAGCTTGTTTGAACTGGTCTTCTGTGAAGAATTCTTTTTCAATCCCCATCATACCAATGATTTCACGAGCGTTGCTATAACCAGGATTGCACACATTGTAGATCCCTTTAGGAATACTTCCCAAAGCACAAGCAATAGCAAAATTAGCAACGTCAGGCATATAGCTCAAGCTGTTATCATAACTAATCAGTTTCTGATAATTCTTCATTTTAGTCAAGAAGTTTTTAGGATGGTCTTGATCACCAAAAGGCATACGAATACGAAGCAAGTAACTTTTGTCCATGTAAGGCATCAACATCTCTTGGCCAAGTGCTTTTGAGCCACTATAGAAACTACCATTACCGAAATTAAAGTTAGGATGGTCGTCTTCAGTAAATTGTTTTTCATATCCGGTATATACACAACCGCTGCTGATGTGAACGATTGGAGTAGACGGAAAGTTACGCTCTAACTGTACAGGCCAGATTACATTACCATCAATCGTCTCTTGCTTGTGAATCTCACATGCATCTACATTAGGGCTTCCAGTATATCCAGCGGCATTGATAATTACGGATGTGTCGTTAGGAATAGAGTCGGTATGACGGATCCAGTGGTGAGGGATATTTTGTTCTGACATTTCTTTAGCAATATGTTCACCAACATAACCATGTCCAATAAGTGTAATCATTTTTTTCTTTCAGAAGTTTTAAATACTAGTATTTTCAGCTAGTGTGTTTTCGACAATATGATAAGCAAGGTTCATAGCCATTCCAGCTGAAACCATTGCAACTGCTTTTTCAGAACCACTAAGTCTTTCGATCCACTCCATTAGATCCTCTAATGAGGATGGAGTGTCGAACATTGTTGAGTGTGGGATGGGGTTTTCGCTCATAAGCCAAACCTTAATTTGTTACGACGTTTAATCTCACGATCCATGTCCATGATCCAGTCCTGGATGTAGCGACCGTTGTACTCAGTCTCATAACCATTACGTCTAAACATAACGCGACGATCTTCTGCATACTTGTGCAAAAGGCGAACTGTGTTGTGTAGATGAGTCAGATCCATCTCACTGATCTTGAGAGCTTTATCTTTAGAAGGCCATGTTGTAAGTCTACTCATAATAAATCCTAATTGGTTTGTGGAACTGATATTATATTCTAATCATAGAAAAGGTCAACGAGACCTTTCAGTACACAATTTATGGACTTCCTCATAGACCATTGTTTTGTTCTCACTCATGCATCTGTAGTAAATGTCACTTCGGGTAATTTTCATACCAACAGTTACACCAAGCACAAAACCAATAGCTGCGACACCCAAAAGGATTATAAAAAACACTTCACCAGAATCTTTAAACATATCAGCTTCCTGTCCCTAAGATACAGATATCGCCAGCTTGTGTGAAGCTCTCAATGAACCCATGCTCCAGGTCATCAGCTTCATACAGGACCTGCTCAGCGTAGTGCCACATCTGTAACCAAGTCTTATCGCCTGGTGCCATCTTGATTGTTGCCTCACCCCATCCATTGTACTTCAACTCAGTAGCGGTGATCCCGGAGCGCTGGTTACGAAGGTCATTGGCTTCAAAGATTGACCATGTCGTCCTCATCCCCTCCTTCTCCTTCATGTCACTGAAGTAGTTGTACCGAGTTTCCCACTGGAGTTCTTTTTGTCTGTTGACATCAGCCAAGCCCATGCGGATCTTGGTGACTACTTTCTTGAATTGCTGAAGCATGCGAGGAGCAAGGATATCATCCATGTCCTCAATCAATCTAGACAGCTCGATCTTTGCATCTTGCAGTTTATCCACATCAGCCGCTACAATTTTAAATGAATCCATAATCTTCTCCATAATTTGTCTTTTGCGCCAACCGCTCATTTCTTTAACTCGCTAAGAGGGACGGCTACGTAGCCGCCATCACCTGCATGGATATCTTCACCGGGGAATATGCTGACGACATTGACATGATCGACTAGAGCGTATTCACGTTCCTCGCGGTACCCGTCCTGGAAGCGGACGACTGGAGTATCAAGTTTAACGAAGTACTGCAGAGCGCCACCGTACTTAATACGGCTAGACTCGACAACACCTGTAATGGCATGTCCGTGCCAGACGGCCGATATCCGGCCGCCATCTTTGATACGGTTAAGCACCATGGTAGTAAGCTTCCGCTGCGATCTCGTCTTCGCGCTCCTGCGCATCGATCTGGTCAGCGATCACATCAATGATCGTGCGGCAAGCGTCGCGGGGGAGGCCTTCTGCGACCATCTGGTCGATGATCAAGTCATAGCTCAGACCGCTCTGAACCATCTCTGTGATACCTACATGCAAATCAGACATTCTTGACATATTGTGTTCTCCTAAACAATATCCCCATTATACACATTTCCACAAAAAGGTCAACAAGCTTCTTGTTCGTAAGGGTATTTAATTACTGCAGGGGGCAGTCATTTTTCTTTATCCTTGTACATATCCCATCCCACTACTGCACAAACAATAACAATTAATGTGATAGCAACAATTAAATCAGCGTCCATACTCATGGGTGACCTTCGTCGATTAGCTTATTGATCAGTTGCAACTCCATCTGCAAGTTGATGATCCGATCTTTGATTTGATGGTACGAGGCGCTATTGTGGACTCCCTCAGGCCATCGAACAACTAGTTGCAAGTAAAGATTGCTAGCCTCATGGAGGGTCTTGTCGATCTCCATCTTAATTAACTCACGTCTATCTTTTAACATTACTCAACTCCAAAGTGATCATTGTACTTGTTCAGCAATTGCTCGAATGCATTGAATGAAAGTTCTTGCTTATTGATAGTAATACACTCCTGCACAATCAACTCAGCAAAGGCTTCTAGTTTAGTGGGAACACCTTCGGGATTGTATACAAGTAATCCAGACTCTCTAGCAAGTTGTTTAATTCGCTCGTTCATTCCTCAACTCCGAAATGTTGTTTAATCTTTTCTTGAATGTGTACGCCCCTAGCTGTTTCGGGATTGTCCCAATACGCTTTATAAGCAACTTCTCCACATTCCCGAACAATCAACTCAGCGAACTTTGCATAGGCCTTCTCACAATCCTCGGCACCCATCCATTTAGGCCAGGGGTTACCATCAACGTCAACATACATCCCTGCTTGTATAGCAAGCGCTTTGATGCTGGGGGTCATTCCTGTGCCCTTGCTCGGATAGCATCACCCCAAGTGCCGCCGCCCTCTTTCATGATGTGGTCTACCATCCGTGCGCACTCCTCACGCTCCTTCCGAACGGCTGATTGAACAGCCTCCGATTGCCAGAGGTAGGGTTGCCCCTGCGCTTTAATAATTTGCTTACCCAAGTTGCTGTGCTTCTCCACGTCGTTAAACGCTTCGTCTTCTTCTTTAGTCCATTCAGTCATACGTCCCCCAATAAAACACGTTCGATCTTCTGCAGCTGCTCGGGGGTGATCCTAAGGAAGTTCGTCTTACCGAACGTGCTATGGATCACAATATCAAACCCGTCAGGATAGTTCGCAGTGCCGTCATAGAGCGGGAGCGGAGCGACCTGAAAAAGCTGTTGCTCATAGTAGTTGATTTCTGCAAGCGTCATAGCAATCCTTTAGTTATAAACACCGAGCTGAGCAAACACACGCTCACGGACAACAGTGTCCATAGCCTCTGCGTACATCTCATCTTTAGATATAGCTTCCAGCATACCCAAGACCGCGCGGTCAGACAACTGCGCCTTGTTAACAAGGTTGACGAGATCCTGGATCACATAGTTCCCTAAGTCTGAATACATTCCGAAGTTCATGGTGTTTCCTTAGTATGCGATCTGGTGCACAGACTCGCGCTTGCCAATATAAAAGATGCGGCCGTTAGACAACATCCGAGCTGTGCGGGAAGACTGCTTAACATAATCGTTGCCGTTAAGGTGGAACAGCTTGCCTACAGCTATGTACAAAAACTCTACTGCGGGGTTCATGCGAACTCTCCTAAGTCTTTGAAGTTGTTAGCTAGCTCATTATCACGGAAGCCTGCAGTGTAGGCAGCAATCTCATGCTCTGTCATCTGAGCCTTCTCTACGCGGGGGCTGTTATAGGAGTCGCCTACAAAGTAGTGCGGGTTATAATCGCGGCCGTAGTAAGAGTCCGCAGTGCCGCGGTCGTAAGGACCGCCGTGTCTTTCGTCGCAAATCATACAGACTCCTTAGCGTCCATCATTTCAGAGAGGATGAACTTAGCGATGTTCATCTGCTTGCGGGAAGCTTCGGTGCGACCCATGGCGAGCAATTCCTGGGCGTCAGAAAGAACACCCATCACAACCATCTCCATGCCGGAGAACTGCGCAGTCAAAGAGTTCATGTACTGCTCGCGAATGTCCGCAGCGGACATACCGTAGCAATTCTTTTCGAATTCTGTCATTTTTGATCCTTTGTTTGTTGTCATGCCTCTATTATCACTCCAAAAGACCAAAAGGTCAACAAGCTTCTAAAAAAGAAGGTTACTAGGATTAGCGGGGGGCGTAGTAAAGCGGCACGGGATAATACTGCCGCAGCTCTGGGTGCTTCAACATCTGCTCCTCTTTTATAAGGGGGGCGTCTGCATCAGTGCTCGTCCAGGCCACGGGCTTATTCTCAGCCGAGTTTTTTACCTGCTCGATTTGCTGGGCAGTAAGAGGACCATCATCTGGCTCGTAGCTCCGCCCCGACATGCGATCGATCTCCCGCTGTATATCAGAGGCTCTCATTCTTAGCATCCTGCGTTAGCTTGTGGGCCAGGTTAAAAGCGAGCATCGTATACTGATACGCAATAGCCTGCTCCTCCCGGGAGAGTTTCCTGATCATGAGATCAAGCTCATACGTGCTTTCCGGGGTGTGGAAAAGACTGCTGTGGGGGATAGGGTCTGTCCAAGCGCTCATTTGATTCTCCGACGGGTTACTGGGGTGAACATGCAACCCTCTGTAGGGATGCCACGTTTAGCAATAGCACCGAGCAGCGCATACGAGCCGCCCCAGCTATATGGGTTGCGTTTTACACGCTTCTCAGGATAGACGGTGACTGTTACACCGTCTGCGTTAATATACTGGCCGGACGCTTTCATACAGTCTCCAAAGGAAAGAAGTACACGTTCTGACGGATCGTACGGTTCAAGCGAACGATCTTAGCGATGTTCTCTTGCACGGCTTCACTGAGCAAACGGAACGTTGCTGGATCCTTCACGGTGTCCATCTTGTCCTGCATAGCCACGGTAGAAGCCACCAGCTGTTGCTTGCGGGTCATTTTCTTGACCATGTCTGCATCGACGAGGGCTCTACGGCCGGCGACAATCATTTCAACTCGGTTCATAATCACATCCATTCCAGTTTGTTAGCAAAAAAGTCAGAAGCCTTGATCAGAACCGCTTCAATAGCAGCACCGATCAATTCGCAGGGGAGTAAAAAGTAGTTCATCGTTTGTTCCTTAGTATGCCTCTATTATAACGCCAAAAGACCAAAAGGTCAACACCCGTACGGTTTAGAAGGTTATTCCAAAACGACGCGGGGGGTAGGAAGCTCCTGCAGTAGTTCGAAGCATTCATCTATCTGCCACTCTTCCCAGCCGTAGTGATCAATCGTCTGATCTATTTGCCAGCCCTCTTCCGTAGTCCATGACACATCAATGCCCTCCCCCAGGTACGCAACCCGAGCAGTCAAAGAGACAGATGCAGAAAAACCAGTAATTTCCATACAGATCCTTACGCCGCTACAGAAGGGAGTTTAGCCTCGTGCTTGACTGAGCAGGGGCACTGCTCGTTAAGCCGCAGCTGTGCATTAGCAAAGTACTGCGCTGTAGAGAGGGGGGCGTAAAGACGCGCGGTCAATTGTAAAAAAGCATTCATAGCTCTCTCCTTAATAAGACTGATGGGAATGGCCGATGGAATACGCCACAGCGTCTGCATCGGGGCAGGCGGATCCGTCCGCATCTACTGGCCGGGGCACAAAGATGTCTGCGAAGGCATCGTAGCAATAATAACCGGAGTGAGTCACAACCAAGCGTGCATCTGCAGGCAAGGCTGACAAAGCGGCGATCATGTCGGCCACGGTAATGTAATCAGTATCTAAATCAGTCATAATATTCTCCTTAAGCTGGTGTTAATAATTTACGGAAGTCGCGCATCACTACACGGAACGCATGCTTCTCATTGTCGCTGAAGTCGTCCAGGTTGTCCTGCATGTACTGCAGAGTCTCCAAGAGTCCCTCACCGAAGGTTTCTTTAATGTCGCAGATGACGACCATAGCTTGTGTGAAGTTCATATTGTTTCCTTAATATAGACTAGTGATTTTATTATCTGCATCTTCCAGAATTTCGAGAACTTCGTCAGCTAGACTTTGCTCGGAAGGTTCAATATTCCCGACAGAGATTCGTTCGGAGAGAACCTGGAGTAAAAAAGCTACTTGTTCGGCTGAGAGAGTGATTGTGGTATTCATTGTGTTTTCCTTAGTATGCCCCTATTATCTTCTGGATAGACCAAAAGGTCAAC
>Ga0209599_10000219_pt1 | contig 40778 bp, 65 predicted proteins | sample Shrwel_input2_FT_FD_187534 | JGI IMG/M metagenome (GOLD analysis project Ga0209599, IMG submission 187534) | Subsurface microbial communities from deep shales in Ohio, USA - Utica-3 well 1 S input2 FT (SPAdes) (version 2) ...
CAGGTATCGTCCAGCGTTGCGGTGCTGTTCTGCACCAGCTTGCCGGTTGTGCCGTCAAACCGCACCAGCGCGTTGTCGGTGGCTGATGCCGGGCCAACAACATCCCCGGAAGCCGTGCCGCCGCCCAACTCGACAACAGTGCCGCCCGCGTTTTTGGAATAGATTTTTTGGTCAGCAAGATTGACTGCCAGTTCGCCAACTTGCAAATCTGTGGACAAGGGCACTTTGCCCGCAACCGATGACCGCTTGACAATGAGTGTGTTTGCCATGTGGCGTCCCCTTTCAGGCTATGTAGCCGGGTGATGGATTAGAACGTGCCGCCGTCAATCGTGATGCCGTCAAAAGTGGTCAGGTTTGTGATGCTGCCACCAGTGATTGCAACGCTTGCCGCGCTTTGCGTTGACATTGTTCCCAAGCCGGTAATGTCGGTGTTGGGAATTGTGGCCGATGCGGTCATGGCGGTTGTGCCAGTGCCCTTCACGTAGCCTGTCAGGGTTGTCGCGCCCGTACCGCCGTTGCCGACAGGCAATGTGCCGGTGACGCCTGTCGTCAATGGCAAACCCGTGCAGCTTGTCAGTGTGCCGCTGGATGGAGTGCCAAGGGCTGGCGTGACCAAAGCAGGGCTGGTAGCAAACACCAGTGCGCCACTGCCTGTTTCCCCGGTGACAGCCGCCGCCAAGTTTGCGCTGGAAGGGGTAGCAAGGAAGGTCGCAACGCCGGTTCCCAAACCGCTAATGCCGGACGCAACAGGCAAGCCGGTGCAGTTGGTCAACGTGCCGGATGTTGGAGTGCCAAGCAAAGGCGTCACCAGTGTTGGGCTTGTTGCCAGCACGTTTGCGCCGGAACCGGTGCTGGTTGTCACGCCTGTACCGCCGTTTGCCACGGCAACAGGGGTAGCCAGCGCAAAGGTCGTGCCGGTCAGGGTCAGGCCTGTTCCTGCGGAATAGCTGCCCGCGCCGCTGAATTGCGCCCATGTCACGGGGGTTGTGCCCAACGTGCCGCCTTGATTGACGGTACAGACCCAACCCGTGTCAGCTTGCGTTGTGCCTTGCTCAATAAAAGTGTACGCAGCAGGGAATTCTGTCCACAAATTCATGTCGGACGAACGCGCCCATGCGGATGCGCTTGCAACGTAAATGCCATTGTCTTGCGATGCGGTTTGGTTTTTCACCAGCACACGGTCGCCAGAGGCAACAGTTATGCCGTCAACAGTAAGCAATCCGCTCAGGGTTGCAATGTTGACCGTGGACGCCACAACGCAAGACGCTTTTGTGTCTAGACCCTGCGCCGTGCTGTCCACGTATGACTTGGTTGCCGCGTCCTGAGCGTTCACCGGGTCAGCAAGGTTGGTCAAGTTTTGGCTGTTGAAGCTGAACGCACCCGTGGGCACGGACAAATCACTCAGGCTTGCCTGTGAGCCAGCGGTTGCCAAGCCTTTGGCGTTAATGGTCACCTTTGTGTAGGTTCCCACGTTGCTGTTGACGGTTGCCAAAGTGCCCGTGCCGGTGACGTTGGCACTACCGTCAAATGAGCCGCTGGTGTACGCCAAGTCACCCGTGATGGCAATGGTGCGCCCGGTCGCCAGTTGTGTTGCGGTGGCCGCGTTGCCCGTGACTGAACCGGCAATGGGGCTGCTGAATGTCTTTGTACCCGCAACCGTTTGGTTGGTGGACGTGTCAACAAACGCGCCGTTGCCCGCAATCGGGATGACGCTGGTTGCGCTCCCGCCCGCGCCGCCCGTGCCTGTTCCGTAGTACAGGACGTTGGTTTGTTCGTTGAATGCAAGTTCTGCGTTTTGCAGGGTTGCCGGTGCGCCAGCACCACCGCCATTTGCTCTGCGCTTGATGCGAATTGTGTTTGCCATGATGCTGTTCCTCAGTAATTTCCGCCGTCAGTGATTTCCACTTGAGGCACGTTTGTCCATTCGTTGTCCAAAAACATCAGCGCGTCATAGTTGGACGGGGAAGAAACGCTGATGGGGTAGCCGCCAATGGCATTTGGTCCGGGTGGCCCGGGCACGCCGCGATTTAGGTTGATGACCTGCCTTGCTTGTGGCGTGACTTGGATGTTGACTGCCGAACCAGACTGAATGTTGGCAGTGATGTTGTTCCCGTCTTGGACGTTGACCGTGGTGCTGTTCGGGATGGCTTCAACCGTAATTCGTGCCATGTGGTTCCCCCTTACAGTTTGACGATTGCATCAGACCTGACGATGAAGAACAGGAAAATGATGTTGTCCTCAGCCGGGATGGTCACGCCGGAAGCCGGGAAGCTGATTTTGATGCGCCCGGAAAAGCCCGCGCCGTTCACGCTGTCAATGCTCATTTCCGGGTCGGAAGCAATCAAGCCCCAAGACGTGTCGTCAATGACCAGCGTAAATGTGCCAGCCGCATTCACCCTGTTGAGGATTGTCAGCGGTACAGCGGTCGGTGTGGGCGTGTAGTCGGCAATGTCAAACGACAGGCCGTAACGCGTGTCCTTGACGTTGGACAGAGTTCTGCGAACGATTTGGGCGTCAATCGTTGCGCCGTTCAGGTCAACCGGGGTGACGTTGTCATCGCCGGTCAGCGCAAGATTCCAAAAGGTTTTTTGTTGCCAGACAAGTTCACCGGCAATGATGGGGTTATCAAAGCCCGAAACCTGCGTGAGCGAATTTTTGTTGAAGACTGCCATGACTTTCCCTGTTCTCAGGTGGTAACGCGCCCCATGAACTTACGGGGCACGGTCTTGTCTTGTCTTGTGCCGGGATTATGGCATCAGTATTTATTCTCGGCAAATACGTTCACAAACACTGTGCCGTCCTCCAGTGCCTCAATTTCGTGCCATTCGTTCGCCACAAGGTTGACAGGCTGCGTGTCTTTGGTCATCAGCAAGCTGCGCCGCTCATTACGAACAAGACAGCTTCCTGAATGACACATGGTCAAGTGCGAAAAAACATGCTCATGCTTTGGCAACCCCTCGCCTTTGTTGGCGTGATACACATTCAGCGTTGTGCCGTCTTGCGTTACCGTGAAGCAGGGCGTGACGGTTTTCACAACGTTTGTGCTCCGTCAACAGTTGGTTGAACAGGCTCAGGCACAGGGACATACTCAGCAATCGGGCCGTATGTGCCAGCAACAATGTCCGCAAAGATTGCGCGGCCATGTGGCTCAACATCAAATTGATCGGCAGTAAACGGCAAAATTTCATCACCAAACTGTGATGTTGTGATTTGGCAGTCAATCCGTGTTTTTTCCGCGTTAGACCAAATTGGGTTGGTTAAAGACGTGAGATTTGCTTGCATTTTATTTTCCTTTCAAGAAATTCTTAAAAAAACCGTACCATAGACAAAGTGGTTGCAACAAGCAAATACTGATCTTTCATAACCCATTGCCCGCCACGTACCTGCTGGAGTCGTTGCGCTGACACCGTTACCTGTGCCATTAAAAGCAGAACCCCCCGCATAACGCAAAGAAGAACCCGCAGCTGTACTTCCGGGGTTTATTACAAGGTTTGTACTGGTAGGCGTTGACAAAAACGCATAAGTTCCCACTGCCCCAAGTGATGCTGATGCTGTCGCAGCAAGCACGTTGGCTGTTGAGGGTGCTGGTGCCGCCGCAGAAGTCCATGTTGACCCGTTGCTTGTCAGCACGTTGCCGCTCGTTCCGGGTGCCACCACTTGAGGGCTTGAGCCTCCGTTGCCAAGCAATACGTTGTTTGCTGTCAGTGTTGTGGTTCCAAGTCCGCCGTTTGCCATTGGCAAAGTTCCAGACACGCCCGCAGTCAAGGAAACCTGCCCGCTGGTGTTGACGTTGTTTCCTAAAAGCCCAAGGTTGAGTGCTTGCGTCATTTACGCTGCTCCTGTTCGTTGATAAGTGGTTTGTTGAAGCACGGTGATGTTTGTGTCAGGTGTGTATGCCAAAGCATAGACGCCAGTTGAGGTTGTGTAATCGGTTGCTTGGTCAATCAATGTTCCGTTCAGGTACAACTCAAACGCATTTACATCGTAGCTGAAGGAATAATTGGTTGTCCCCACTACGGTGTTCGTTGTTCCTGTCTGAGAAGCCCCGGCTGGCGTGGTCAAGATATTTTCCGCGAATTGTATGGTTGTTACAAGCCCGCTTACATTCTGCAAGAAGCTCAATGTTGTAGTCAAGTCATAGTCAAGGTCATTGACCGCCGTTCCGTTCAGGAACAATTTTTCATAGCTTGACCGATAAGCCCATTCTGTTGGGGTGTATGCCGCTTCATTTGTCAGGGTTGCTGTCCAGCGGCTGAATGGCCTGTACGCTGAGGACGCCGCCCGGTATTGGTACACCGCATTGCCCGCCGTGACGCCGCTCAATGTTGTTGTGAACGTGATTGTGCGCGTGGCGTAATTGATGGTTGAAATTGTGTATTGCGTGGGCGTTCCCGTGTTGGCAAACGTGATTTTGTCCCCGGCATACATTTTCTGATTGGGCAGTGCTGTGCTGGTGTAGACAATGGAACTTGCCCCAACCGTCTGAACAATCAGACCAGTGTTCACAAAAGTAATGCCGCTGGCAACCGCGCTCAAGCTGATGATGGTCACAATCGTGCCTGCCGCGCAAGCTGTGCCAAGGGTGATAGTCGTGGCCGCTTCCGTGTATTCCGTTTCGTCTAGCAACATCCCATTGCGGAAGACAAAGCATTGCCCCAAGATGTAGCTTGCGCCTCTTGCTGTTGGCGTGAACACCGTTTGACTTGCCGTTGCCGCAACTTCATACATTGTGTAATTGAAGCTGTCAGGCGAAACAAAGCCAAGCACGCGGCCATACTTGTCAATAGTCAGTTGAGCAACTGCGCTGGTCTTTTGGTTAATGCCAGTGCCAAAGTCCAACAAAGTCGCCAACTGAGCAACAATCCGCCCGTCTGCGCTGTTGTTGATTGCAATTTCACCCGCGCCTGTTGTTGTCGTGCCCGTGGAAATAAGTTGCCCAGTGCGAACATCAAGGTCAATCATGTTCACGCCGTCAGGCACCGCAGACCAGACGCTTGGGTCGTACAAGGAAACGCTGGTTGGAACAAACGCCGCCGTGCCCGCCGCATATGCGGCAAAGTCTGTTGCAAAGCTGAATTTTCGGCTTTCCCTGTTGCTGTACGCCAGAAATACGTTTGTGCCAAATGTTGGTTGCGCCAGATACCATGTGTAATTCGCCGGGTCACTTGAATACGCAGTTGGCGTGTCAGTATTCCAGAGGCCGAAATAAGTCTTGCCTCTTGGATTGTTGGAAATTGCCGTTCCGGTAATGCTTGTTGCATAAGCCAACACAATGTATCGCCCGGTGAATTGAAACGTGGTTGGCCTCCACTGAAGCACTGAGCTTGCCGCGCTGAATTGGCTTGAGCCAAGTGAGTTCACCATCCTGACAAAAAAATACCAGTTGCCCTGTGGGATGTTTGTTAGGGTAACAACCCCCATGCTTGAACCGGGCGTGTATGGATTGCCCGCCGCTTTCACTGCGGTTGTGCCAGCAAAAATACGTTGCGCTTCAGACGGTGCGCTGAATGCCGAAAACCAAACTTCAGCATACTGGCTCACGCCGCTTGAAGCCGCCGTGACAGACACTCCAAATGACGGGTTAGCTGCATTGGGGTTGAGATTGACCACCACTGGCGCATACACCGTGCCAAATACCAATGGCGATGGTATGCCGGTGTTTGGTGCTGGCGTAAACGCCGTGATTGGCGCATCGTTGTACACGGTCGCGTTAAATTCAATCAACGTCAAATCTGCTGTGATTTGCCCATCATCAGTAAAGGTTTCTGTGACTTGGGAAATCCTGAACAGCTTGTTTGTCCAGCCGTAGTTGGGGCTAGTCAAGGTCACAATGTCGCCCGCCTCAAGTTGCAGACCGGCAAAACTGATTGTTACCTTGACAATCAAATCCTCTCGCCCCGCCTTCAATAGTCGTTGCGCGATGTATTGGGCGCGAACATCGTTGTTCACCAAAGGCAAATTGACTGATTGTTTGTTGATTGGCTCGTTCGGGTACAGCAACGATGGCGCAACCTGTGACAGGCTAAACACCGCAGACGCAAACGTGTCTTTTTCGCTTCCGTTCGCAAACTTGGATTCAATGATGTTGGGCGTGCTGGACAAATCTGTTGGGTTGATTTGCAACGCCGAAACCATGTTGCTGTCATCAATCGCCATTGCCACGGTGTAGGTCGGTGATTGAACAATGACGCCCCACTTGGCAGTCAGTTCGTTGTAGCGCAATAGGCAATCACAGGACGCGGCAAGGTTCTGCATATTCGTCATCACACTGACGCCAGTATCAAGCAAGCCGTCAAAACGGAACCTTGTGATGGTGGCCGTGCCCCCCGCCGCAGGGGTGTAGCTGAACGCGCCCGCACAGTAAGCATTTAAAGCAGCAAGGCTTGTCGAATCAACTTGCGATGCAGGGATGCCTGCGCCATATCGCGTTGATTGCAGGAAATCACTAAAACAATCACCCGGTGCTGTTCTTGGATTGTTCACTTGAAACCGGGTTGGCTGAATCCCGGTCAATCCAGCGTCTGAGTTGTAAATCAGCTTCACAATCGCAAACGCGCAGTTGCTCATCAACTTGTTTCCGTCCCAAGAGTAAGCCAAATCAACACCACTCATTACTGTGATGGCGTTTGTTGTACTGTTGGTCGGTTGATATGAGCCGTTGCGGTACAGGTAAATGAACAGATTGCCGTTCACGTTCGTTTGTGATTCACCGGTAGACTCATCAAGCAATGACACAACGCGGGTCTGGTCTGTTCCGTCAAACACGCAACGCTTGCCGCCCCAATACACGTTTCCAAACGTGAACACGTCACCTGTTGCGCCGCCTTGTGTGTCGGTGACCTCCGACAATGCAATGCAGTAATACATTGTCTGGTTGTCATCGCTGATGGTGAGGTCAGTGATAGTGCCGCCTACATACGCACTGCCGTACACAACAGGCAATTTGTTGCTTCCGGCTGGCGGAACTTGTTGCCTGTTTCCGGGATTGCCCTGTTGTGTGTTTGCGTCTGGCCCTGCCGCGCTTGCAATAATGCGCGACACCACAAGGTTGATAGCGAACGCGGCTACTGCCGCTTGCGCTCCAACCAACATAAAAACCTGCTGTGCAATGATTGAACCCGGCATATCAAATCACCCAAAATTCTTCAAGTTTTGAAAACCCGAACCTGCTGTATTTCAGGTCAGGACTGTTCACCATTTTGCTGATGAACGCATTGCAAATTCGCCCGGCATCTTTGAGCGCAATAGCCTCATCCAAGTATGCCCGCAACAGCCTGTATCCGGCAGTGCTTCCGCGATGCTCAGGCTCAACCCAATAAGCAAATTCTGTCAGGACAAAATGCTTGGGTGACCAGATGCTTGGCATGACAGCGGCAATCATCATCCCCGCCGCCTTCCCGTCAATCTCCGCCAACAGCACAACGCCACGGCCAGCAATCAATTCGTTGAGCATGTTTGTGACGTACTCAGCATCATTGGCATCCCGCAAAAAGTCCAATGGCGTTTCGCTCCTGTACTGACGCAACATATCCAGCACCTCTGGAATGTCGTATCGGTTTGCCTTGCGAATCATTCGCGCTTTCCAAACTGATAATTGATGGTTTCAATGAAGCTAACGCGGTTCATGCTTGTGTCGCCGGAATTGAAGAACTGCCAACTGTCATCGTTGGTGTATCGGCCAGCGTTTGTGTTCTGCAACGTCAACTGAGTGCTGGACGCGCCAATCTGAATCGTGCCAACAAAACTGCGGGATTCTTCCATCCAATTTTCTTGGATGCTGTATGACGTGATGTAGCCGCTGAAAAACTGATACAAGCCACCAGTGCCACCAGTTGTAATCAGTGCGCCGTTGGTGTCAAAGAACCCGTGCCACATCTGGATGTACGAACCCTTGACGGTGTTGCTCAAAACATAGCCCAGCATGGCTGTGTCAATCCCCGTCAAAACAACTGACGTGTCGTTGCTGGTGCTTTTTATGTCGCGCTGTACATCGCCCACCTTGATGAGCGTTCCTACCGCGTTGAACGCCGTAGCATCAACCGCAGGGACAGTAATGTCTGAAGCCGCCGTGCAAAACCGAAATGTCTGAACACCTGAGTTGATGCGTATGAAATCCGCGATGCGGATGTTGTTTGTTCCAGCAACTGGTGCAATCACATTCATAGAACCGCCTCAAAAGCAGAGAATTCACCAGACCACTCAATGAACGAATCATTGGTCATTGGTTTCAACGTGTATGTCGGGTAGTCGCGCAAGATGACGGGGAAGGTCACGCCCGTGTAAGTGCTACCGCCCAAGCTGACTGTTGTTCCGTATTGCCCAGCAACACAAGCCACGGTGGACGTGAGTGCGGTTATCAAGTTGCGATGCACAGGCACGTTCACGGTCGCACCGGCTCCGCGCTGAACATCAGCCGTGACAATGTAGGCGTACCGCCCAACCTGCACAAAGTCGCCAATGCGGAACAGGTACAAAGCCGCCGAAATTGAAGGCAAAGACCCAAGCACCAGCGTCTTGTTGGCCGATGACGTTTGCCACTGACACGCCGCGATTTGAGCGGGCGTCATGTCGGCTTGGTACTTGATGTAGTTGAGCCAGCCGGTTGAGCCGAAATTCAAATATTGCTCAAGGGCTTTGTCCGGGATTCGCAAAGCGTTCAAGATGCCACGGCTCTGTGAATACAGCAAATAATTCATTGGCCGCATTGTGAATTGAAACGGCACAACCGTGATAATTTCACTGGTCAAGATTTTTTGGTTGCGGCTGACTGTTTGACCAACAAACCGCTGGTCATTGATAGTGACGCTTTCGGCGTTGCTCAGGATAGTGTTGAGGCTCATGTTATCGGCTCACTGGCATTGAGCGTTGAGCGGACTGATTTGCCGCCCACACGCCTTGTTTGTTCTTCGCCAAGAATTGCATCGCGCTTTGTGTGTCAATTGCGCTCATGTTTGCAATGTATGGCCCGTTGTACGTCACCCCGCCGCGTCCACCGCTCAAAGTATCAGCAAGGCGGTTGTTTGGAATTACAGTCCCCGATGCTCTTGGAACAATCATTTCAGGGCCGCGTTCACCAACCATATATGGCATACCTGATTCAACAGGCCCGCCATTTGCTCTTACTCCAAAACCCGCATCTTGCGCTGCCAGCATAGATGTTTGCTGTGAACCTATGTTTGTCCCGTACTTGAAAGCTGTTCCCACATTGCCAAAAAGCGAGCTTAGAAAAGAAATTGCTTGTGCCTTAAGTTGGATTTTGATGAGGTCAAGAATAATGCTTCGCGCAAAATCTTTAAATTTGAATTTGCCAGTTTCAACAAATGTGTCCAACGCTGACAACATATTGCCCGTCACGCTGTTGAACATATCGCGACCAACTGTGGCGGCATTGCTGGCGTTGTCAGCAAATGACTTGAACGCTTGGTTCCAACCGTATTCAAACGTCCGTTGAACATCCGCTGTTTGCTCTTTAAGCCTGATAGATTCTTCACCGGCTTGGCGCATCAACTGAATGTGCGCGTCAATAACCTTCTGATTGGTTTCGCCCTTGGCTTGAGCCTCACGGCGGTACTCTTGGATTTTTTGCTCAAGGTCGTAACGCGCCATGACAGAACTTAACTCGCGCTCAGACAGCCCGCTGTTCTGCATCATGTATTTTGTGCGCTCATTTTCCAAGTCAACCAGCCGGGCCGATTCTTTGACTTGGTTGTTCATGGCAAACCGCGCACGCTGGCGTTCATCTTCTGCTGCGCGTTGTTGGGCTGGCGTCTCTTGTTCAAAGTCCGCGCCCGTGTCACCCAATGCCCGCAAGTAATCTTCTTCAGCTTTCAGAAGTTGCTGCTTCAGTTCAAGCTGATGTTTGGTGGTGATGATGGATGCGTTGGCTGCGGCCTCTTGACGCACGCGGGCTTTTTCAGCGGCTGCTGCGGCTTGGGCTTGCGCTCTTTGACCGCTGTTGCCCTCATCATTCAACTGGAGAAGCTCTTGCTTCAGCTTGGTGTCGATGTTGAGCAGTTTTTCCTTCAGCGAAATGTTGTTCAGCGCGAGTTGGTTTTGCAACAGGCCACTGTTTTCCACATCCTTCATGATGGCTTGACGTTCCGCGTCCAGCTTGGTCAGTTGCCTTGTCAAACTCACTGCGGCTTGGCGTTGTTGCGCTTGCTTGGTGAGTTCTGTTGATGTGTCTGGTTTTCCACCTGTGCCTGTTGCCGCTGGCTCATCCCCGGCCATTGCCACTGTCCCAATTTTTTTCTCAAAATCAGGATGGCCTTTTTGCGTTTCTGAATCAGAGCCGTTCTTGATGAACACGATTGCCGCCGCGCCTGCGGCCAGCAACTTGATGGCGATGCCCAACGGGCTGGTCGCGCCTGCAATGAGGTTGAACCCTGCGCCCGCAACAGTAGCGGCACGGATGGCAACCGCCAAAGAACCAAAAGCCGTGACAATGGACAGCACGCCCGCTGTAATTGCTCCCGCCGCGATTGCCTTGAGGATTTGGCTGAACCTTTCAGCACTGACAATGCCGGGGCCAGCAAAAGTGCCCATGATTTCAGCCACGGCAATTTTCAGGTTGTCATAGCTGCGCTTCAAGTTGTCGTTGATTTCGCCGACCTTTTCAATCTTGTCCGCGTACTTGTCGTAACGGTCGGCACCTTGAGCCAGCGCGTCATTCAATGCCTCAACAGACATTCCAATGCCTTGCTTGCCAAAGAAATCCTTGATGGCTTTGGTGCGTTCAAAGGTGTCGTTGATGTGCTCAAAACCTTTGGCGACTTTTTGAATGGCCTCATACGGGGCCATTTCCTTAATTTCACGGAAGCTGATGCCCAGCTTTTCAAACTGCCCCACCACTTTGTCGTTGCCTTGCCGCGCATCGTCAATCTTGCTGAACAGCGTGGACATAATTTTGGACGCGCCATCTGCGTTTGCCCCTGCGGACATGAGCGCATCCCTGAAGTGCAGGGTCTGGGAAATCGTCAGGTCAAAGCCTTTGGCGAGGTCGCTGATTTCGTCAGTGAACGCAATGGTCTGCTGAATGATTGCGCCAAGACTGACCGCGCTGAGTGCGCCGCCAAATTGCCTCCACGCGTTTGTCAGAAAACTAAACTTGCCGCCCAAATCATTGAACGCGTTTTGCAGGTCTTTGGCCTGACGCTTGGCTTTTTCAGTTGCGGCATCCCATTCAACCGTGACCAGACCCAGCTTGACCGATAGTGAACCGATGGTTGCCATTAAATTTATCCTCCACGCGCCGCTTTGCGGGCAATCTCATTGATGTTCAGCCTCAGCAAATCCTCGACAATTTGAGCGACAGTGCGGGCGTTGCGTTCCAAAGAAGTCCGCAAGAACGGCTGGCGAGGTGTTCTGGCGTTGCCAAATTCTTGCGACACTGCAACCGGCTTTTTGTTGGTGCGAACGGTTTGCAGCTTGCCGCGCTTGTTCACCACAAAGGCCGTCCCGGTGTCTTCGCGGATTGCGCTGACAGACACGCGGGCCATGTACATCTCGCCGTCAAAGTATTTGCCCGCCTTGTCGCGCTGCTTTGGACGGTGGACGGCAACGTAAATGTTGTTCGCCAGTTGGCCCGTGTCCTTTGGTGCGGCGGCTTTGGCTGAATCCAGAACGGGCTGCATGGCGCGTTTCAAAACGTCCCGCCAAATGCGGTCGGTCTTGCCCTTGCCGATTTCTTCCTTGAGCCTGTCCATTGTCTTGAACAACTCTGGGAAGCCTTCAACGGTGAAAGATTCAACGACTGCCATTCATTCGCTCCATGCTGAAACCCGGTGCTTGCGTCAAAAATGCCAGCAACCCAGCTTGGCCCGTGTCATCTTCCAAGTCGGGATTCTGGTCGTATTCTATGACCCAAGGGAAAATCTGTGTGGGTTTGATTGGCGGCGTGCCCGGTGCGCTCATGTAGTTGAACACCCCTTGGGTAAGCGGTAGAAGCGCGTCAAAGACCCCGCGACCACCCAGCAAGCCATCACCATACATGACGGTGATTTCAGCCATTGTCTCCTCGTCAATTTTGTCGAGGTTGTCCGGGGTGTGCCCGTTGTAGATCATTGCGGCCCGGACTTGCGCCCGCAATGACCGCCTTAGTTTTTTTTCGTGTCCTTGTAGGACGGGCGAATGGCTTGGTCAATCTTGGTGACTATTTCCCGGATAACCTCGTCCGGGAATTCCTCACTGATTTCCTCAAAAGACTCGTTGACCGGTTCGCCAGTGACGCTTTGAATAAGGCTGAAATACTTTTCTACCTGCGTCTGCCAAATTGCGGACATGACGGCAATCTGGCGCACGCTGGTGCCGTCCAGTATCACGTCATTTTCCAGAATCTTGATTTTGTCGCCATCAGAGTTCAAGGCGTCCATCAAGCCCGGTTCCGCGCCGCTCAAGCTGTCAATGAGCGGCTGGGATAGCTTGGTGTACATGGCGTCAGCCACGGCTTGCGGAGGCGTGGAAATGTCAGCCATGATGGCGTCCAGTTCCCGCTTGACCGGCACGCGAACCTTGAGGTCAAACTCAATGTCGTTCAGCTTGACCTTGATGGTCTTGAACCGTGACGCGGCACGGATGGCTTCGTAGTCTTGGCCGAGTTTGTTTGCGATTGCCATGTCAGACCCCCGGCTTAATCATGCGCTGGAAAATTTCGTTGTTCAGTTCACGAACGTAATCAACGATTTCAGCCGGGGTCATCTTGTCTGCGTGACGTGCGGCAATTTGGTGAGCCAGCGTGATGCCGGTCATTTTTTGCTGCATGAAGCCGAACCAGTGCTTGTGTTCTTTGGCTTGCTCTACAAGGTAATCCAGAAGGTCATTCGTGTTTTGTATTGTATTTTCTTGCATGGTCAGGTTTTGGGTTTTGGCGGTTTGGGTGGATTTGCTTCTGCCAAAAGGTGAAGCGCGTATTGGTATCCGCTGCCGGGTTCAGCCGTCAACAGGGCTTCCTGAATTTCTGCGTTGTCAATTTTGTAGTCTTCGGCAACCCGCTTGGGGTCGCCGTAGGTCGCCAAAATTGCCTCAACTGCTTGCTCAATGGCGGTCATCAGTTGTTGCTCCAGCCGAATTGATTGCCCCGTGGGTGAATGGTGAACATACACTTGGCTTCAGCATTGGGCTGTGCGTCAATCTGGAAATTGCCGACACGTCCATTGAAGGCGTATGCAATGGTGTTGGTGCCTTCAACAGCGGCCACCACGAACGTCCGATCAACGGTGCCGTTGTAAGCGTCTGCGCGAATCTGCAACAGGGCCGTGTCAGCGGGGTTCCACGATGCAGTCACGCTCAAGCTGGTCGGTGCGGATTGGACGGGAATCTTGTCAGACTGACGCGAGCCTGCAACGCTGAAGTTGGCAACGGCGTCATCCATGCCAAACGCGGGCACGGCTTGAACAGGAACCAAAACGCCAGCCGTGCCTGTGCCGTTGGCGGCGGTGCCGACAATAGTGGTCACTTGTGCAACCCAAACAGACAAGTTCGCCGTGGTGAGCGGCGTTGGCGTGGCCGCAGATTGCATCCACAAGGACGCGCTAAAACCGGGTAAAACCTTTGCTGGAATAGTCATGGTGCGTCCTTATGCGTTGTTGGACCAGCCGTACTGGTTGCCGCGTGGATGAATGGTGAACATACATTTTGCTTCGGCGTTCGGTTGAGCATCAATTTGGAAGTTGCCCACGCGACCGTTGAAAGCGTAGTACACGATGTTTGCGCCATCGTCAGCTTCAATGACAAAGGTGCGGTCAATTACGCCGCTGTATGCGTCAGCACGCATCAACAGCAAGTTGGTGTCAGCGGGGTTCCATGAAGCTGTAACGCTCAGGCTTGTCGGCGCAGACTGCACGGGGATTTTGTCGGATTGGCGCGAGCCTGCAACGCTGAAGTTGGCAACAGCATCGTCCATGCCAAAAGCTGGCACGGCTTGAACCGGCAGTTGGTTTGCCACCACGGCGATGGGTGAAACGCTGGCAACCAGAGACAGTTGCGCGATTGTCAAAATCGTTGGGGTTGCACCGGGTTGCGCGTACAGCGTAGCGGAAAAGCCGGGCAATACTTTGTTTGGAAGGGCCATTTTTCAATTCCTCAGTTTGGGTTAAACACTCTTGTCTTGTCAGGTCGGAATGTAGATGGTGCAGTCCATGAAAATTTGCGCCAGCTTGTCTTCGTTGTCGTAGCCGTTGTACAGCCACATCACGTCCGCCTTTGAGATATTGAATCCCCCGTCAAGAGGGTTGCCAAACATCCCGCTGTAACCGTGAAGGGATTGTAGTATCTGATTGGAAATTGTGAAACCGTCTTCAATGACTTGAGTGAAAACGGAAATCTGGAAAATTGGAGTGTCAATGCCTTTGACGCCCTGTGTCGAGCCAGTGAACACGGGCTGGTGAATGTTGCGTAGGTGCCACGTCAAAAACTTTGGCTGTGTCGCAAAGTTCCGGTTAAATGCGGCGTACACGGGCACGGGCGCAACGATGCTTGCCAGTTGATACTGGATTGCCTCGCCTGTGATTTGTGGGTTTAGTTGTGCCATTACACCGCCGTCTGAGGGTCGTTGCGAACGCAAAGCATTTTGACCGCCATGCGGTCATCAGTCTCACGCACGCTGTCAATGCGCCATGAAAAACTTTTCCACACTACGGCGTACAAGTTTTGGTTGTCCACAATCTCGCGGGTGTTGGGCGTGTAGTTGAAGGTGAATTCCACTACGTCCGCGTAAACCCGGTACTTTTCAGAAATGCGGACATGGTTGCTTACTGAATGAACGCGTGCGCGAGTCTTGAACCACTCCACTTCTGTTGTGGTTTGCTCCCCGAACCCGTTGGCCCCAAAAGTCAACTGGTTGATGGTCACGTTTTCAAACCGTGCAATTGTCATTACATCACCAGCGGTTTGTAAGGGCGAAGCAAGGCGGCAACACCAAACGGAATGTTTTTCAATTGCCCGTCTGTGGTGTCGCTGCGGTTGTTGTACAGGTGCGTGAACAAGAGCAATCCAGCTTGCTTGATTACGGGGTACTGCGCCAGCGGGCTTGCGCCCAAGGTGTACTCGCAATAAACCGGGCTGGTCATGGCCGTATTCAGGTTGCTCGGAAGGCTTTGAAGCACCACTTTGTTGCCGGATGGGTCGTAGTAATACTGGCCCACGGCAACGGTGTTGAGCAGCGGCGTAACGTCACCCGTCCAGTATTTCACTGCGGTAACGGTGACGCCGGGCTGACCACTTCCTTGCGCTTGGCTGACTTCAGGCAAATCCAAAGTGAGCGGCGTGCCGTACAGGCTTGAAGCGTTGTACCAAACCCGATAGCTTATCGGGAAAATTGCCATGCCCAGATAGTCTTCTATGGCCTGCCGAACGGCGAGTTCCAACGCCTCAAGGTACGCGTCTTGCGACTCGTCCTCAAAAAGGTTCAGTTGATTGGCGATTTCCTGAGTGGTGAGCCATTGGGTCGCCAAATCGCGGCTGGTCTGTTCAAACTTTTCATAGTTGAACGGGTTGCGCGTTGGCGCACCGTAGTTCAGATAGCCAACCTGCTCAATGGTCATGGTCTGCCCCTATTAAGCGGCGGATGCACGAACGCCAGCGAACGGGTCACGCACGCTAGACACCACGCGCTTTTCAGCGAACATCGTGATGAAACCGGGCTGTGTTTGCTCAAACGCCTTGATGGTCATTTGCTCAGTGTCGCCGATGGTCAAGAACCGAGGCCAGTTGCCCAAGTAAATTGGGAACGCGGCGGTCAAGTACGGGTTGGCGACCACGGGGAAGCCGAACACGTTGCCCACTGCGTAGCCATCTTTTTCGCCCAATTCAAGGAACAGAGGCAAGCCTTGGCTGTCTTTGAGTTGGCGCAAAGTCTTAATCATCGTGGGCGTCATGTGCCACGCGGTGCCGGGAATAGACCAATACTGTGGAGGCAAGGCGTCCACAATGTCAGTAATTTTGTTGTAAGTCGGGGTTGTGCCGCCGAGGCTCACTGTTGCAACCGTGTGGATGCCGTTGGTCATGTTCACGCCGCTGGTGCCGTATGCACTGGCCGCGCCGCTCAGGTACATATCCAAGCCGCGCAAGCCTGACTCGCCGCCTGTGCTGGTGGTCGTAGTGCCCGACTGGTCATTGTTCTGAACCATAGACAGAGCTTCCAACCGGCTGAATTCCAGCGCAAGGTCATCCGCAATGGTGGCGTCCAGATTGTTGACGTCCGAAAGAACGGCGGTACGAATAGGCAATTGAGCAACCAGCACGCGGACAGGCAGTTGCCAGATGCTAGTGTTGGTGTTTGGAGTTCCGCTGTTGGGCGTGAATGTGTAGCCCCACGGGTTCGTTGGGTCAGTCGCGTTGCCGGTCTTGGCAACAAATTGCATATCAGAGCCAATGACAGGCACTTCACGGGCCATCATTCGCAGGGGGTTGCCGTAGCGCAAAGCCGCAAAAGCCGCGTCAAAAACAACATTGCCGCCAATGCCAGAACCAGAGCCGGTCAAACCGGAGGCTTCTTTCAGGTCAATGGTTGCCTCTGCACGCTCAGTCAGTGCCTGCTTGATGCCGGATAGGATTTTCTCGGTAATGGTCATAGCGTTTTCCGAATCAGGTTGAGAAAAGGCGGGAGCCGAAGCCCCCGCCAAAGGCTCACTGCAATCAGGTCGCAGTGCCGGTCGAGCGATAACGCACGCCAGCGTTGGGGTCACGAACGGAAGTCGCCAGACGCTTCTCGCCGAAGAACGTGATGTAACCGGGCAATGTCTGGTCATATCGACGCATCACCAGATTCAAACGATCAATGGTCGTGTGGAACTTGCTCCAGTCAGCAAAGTACATGGGGTACAGGCTGGTGGTTCCGGCGGCACCAGTGCTGGTCTGCGATGGGGTGTCAACGTACTTGTTCACGACCACATCAAAGCCCAGCAACTGACCCACGATACCTTCAACGCTCAAACCTTCATTACGGTTGAAGATAGGTGCGCCGTTGTTGTCTTTCAGGTTGCGGATGCCGTTCAACAAGATGGGCGAAATCATGAACTTGGCGTCAGCCGTCCAGTATTGCTGTGGCAATGCGTAGATAAGGTTGATGACGTCGTTGTACGTGATGTTGTTCGCGCCCACGGTGTTGGCGTTGGAAGTCAACTGGTCGTAGGTTGCCAGCGAGTGCAGGCCGCTGGTGGAACCGGTGCCGCTGGAGCCAAAGGCCGCAGTGGAGGTGGTGCCGCCAGTGTATGTACTGTTCGCGCCGGGGTATTGGTCAAGACCACGCACGCCGTCCGCGCCGCCTGTGGAAACGCTGGTGCCAGAACCGGTCTGATCGTTGTTCTGAATCATCGACAGGGCTTCAGCCTGCGCGAATTCAGCCAACATATCGTCAACCACGTTGGCTTCCAAGCCGTCAATGTCATCCAATGCCGCAGTACGGATTGGGAATTGCACGTTGATGTCCTTGAGGACAATCTGCCAAATGCTGGTGTTTTCAGTGGTGGACGCACCGTTGTTCTGAATGTCATAGCCCCACTGAACGCCAGCGTTGCCAGTCTTGACGCGGAACTGATAGCTGGAGCCATCGGTCGCCACGGTACGGGTCAAGCCGCGCAAGGGGTTAGCCAAACGCAGAGCGCGGAACACGGGGTCGTAAGCTGTGCGACCACCCTTGCCATCACCGCCAGCGGTCAGGGCAGAGGCTTCAGCCAGATACGCTTCCATCTGGGACTCGTCCGCAAAAATCTTCAACTGCTTTTCAAACGTGGACTTTTCGCCCATGATTTGCTTCAGTTGCTCACGGACGTGCTTGTTGACGTCTTGACGGACAGTCTTGGCAACTTCAGTGTGGATTGCGGGAGTGCCAACTGCGGCCACTTTGGCTTCCAGTGCGGAAACCATTTGGCTGAATTCAGCTTTTACGGCTTCAACGGCGGCGGGGATTTTGGCTTCAACGGCCACGATGCCTTCGGCCTGTTTGGCTTCAATGGCATCCAATTTCTCAATGATTTCTTTTTGCATGGCTCAACCTTTCAGTCGTTTTTCCAGTAATTTCAGCAATTCGCGTTGCTCAAGCGCGGCGAGGATTTGCTGTGCTTCGGTCACTTCCGCGTCAGAATCGCTCTGTGCGGGCGTGTTATCAGTTTGGAATTGGTCGGCTTCACGCTGACTCAGAACCTTTCTGAAAACGGACGCGGAAGTGACCGCATCCTTCTTGGACAAGCCTGCTTCACGCAAAGCCTTTTCCAAAATCTTCAAATCAGCGGTGCCATCTGGCCGGAAAAACTCCAGCTTTTGCACTTCCGCTTGGGGGTTATTGGGGTACATCACCACGGAAACTTCGCGCAATCCACCTTTGGTGATTTGGAAAAAGCCTTCATCCCAATAATTGCCGGAACCGGCTGGGAATACTTCACCGTCTTCTTTGACCCATTGGAATTCTTCGGCGTATGCGCCGACAGAAACGCCACCAAACATAGCGGGCGATTCTTTCATGACGGCGTACAGGTCTGCGCCTTGGTTGGTGTTCATGAACAAACGGCCTGATGCGGTCATGCCTTCATCGTCAAAGGCAAACTCAGTCCATTCGCCGACAGGAATTGCATCTGCGGCATGGTTGACAAACATGGGCAACGGACGGCCCTCATTTGCAAACTCTTTGGCCCAATCACCAAAGCCTTCAGGCTTGTAAAAAAACCTGCGGCCATCGGCCCCTTCACGCGGCCCCCAAGTGGTCACGCGGGCTTCAATTTTCCCTGTGGGTTGTTTGCCGTCCTGAGCGGCCTCGACGGCGAGACGCGCTTCGCACACCATCAACAGATTTTTGGTCATGTGTTACCTCATCGACTTTCGTTCGGTCAATGTCTTGTATTATTTTTGGTGGCCGCCCTCGCCTCTTTGGAGCAGGGGCAGGCTGATGAGTTGTGAGGGATGCTACCATCAAACGAAAAATCAGCGACATTTATTTGCCGATGTTCATCGTGCGGGTTTGATTCCCGCCGCCCCCGCCTGTATCTTGCTGACTTGAGCCGGGCATTGGTTCTGCGGGCTTGCCAGCCTTCATCAATTCATCCGCGCCTTCCATCTTAGGCATCCCCAGATATTCCCGCGCTTCGTTTGGCGTCATCACGCCAGCGGACACGCCAGTGTTCACAAAATTCATCTGGTCAAGCGGAGCACCCTTCAAGAAATCACGGGTGTCAAAATCAACGTACAAATTTGGGTATCCATTGAACAGTTGCTGTTTCAGCTTTTGACGGACGTTGACCAGCACTGGATACATGGTGGATTTGTAAAACTCGTCCATCATTGTCTGGGTGTTGTTGTACTTGCCATCGGCCACCCCAAGCATTGCAGGAGGCACACCGTACAGAGCGCAAATGCGCTTCATGGTCTGGAGTTTTAACGCCGCAAGGTCTGTGTCCTGCATGGTCAAAGGCTTGACCGTTTCATATTTCATGCCTTGGTCAAGCAACATTGACTGGCCGGGCTTGCTCTTGTCTGTGCGTTGACTGCCCACCATGCTGGCCCATGCCTCTTTCAAACGCGAGGCGATTTCCTTGTATTTGCTGTCAGGAATCACTTGGTCAGTCACAAAAAGCCCGGATGGCTTGGCCCCGTTGAGCATGACGTAGTTGGCGTACAAATCAATGTCTTGGTCAAGGCCCACCAATTCCGCCGCAAGGATGCCTTTGTTGAAACCGGCTGAACCTTGCCACGCTTGGTCTTTGCAGTGCATGACTTGGAAATACGACAGCGGCTCATCTTTGCTGAAGCCGTATGACGGCGTGCTCAAGCGATAAGACGGATAGCGGGTCTCAGTGATGGCAACCGCAATCAACGTGCTGTCCAGAATGTACATTTCCAGCGGCACTTGGTCAGACTTCTTTTGGTCTTGACGCCACCATACGGTGAAAGCTTCGCCAAGCATTTCGTGCCACATCATCCACTGATACCAGAACTCGTATTGGCTCTGGAAGTTGTTGGGTTGCTCCAGCAATTTCAAAACGGCTTTTGCCCGTTGTTTGTCGCGAGGGCCGACCTTTTCGCTGGCGATGGCGTCCACAAACGTGCCGTCATCTGAACGCCACATCACGCGGATAGGCAACTGTGAAATGGCGCGTGCTTTGGTCGCAACGCAAGACATGACCGTGCTGTTGCGGGACAACAGAGACGTGTCAACCGGGCGTCCAGCGTCAGTTGCGCTGGACGTGGTGACGTACAGGATTTGAGTGTTGACGGTCGGGCGTTTGTTGTCGCCCTGATAAACCACGTTGTTGCCGAGTGCCGTTTGCCCGTATAGGGTATTGCTCTCGTCAGCTTTCGTAGCCTTCCGCTTGAAAATATCGGGGATTCCGCGCAGTTCCATGCCCACTCCTTAAAGAGTTCTGAAACCATACCCGCTCATGACGGGGTTGTCCAGCGAGCAGTGCATGGCAATGATGAGCGCAATTATGCCATCCACCTTGGCAGATTTGTCAGCTTCATTCTTACGAACTTTCACGTTTCCGTTGACATCCTCATAAACTTCGCAGTTTCCCAACTGCCAGCCAACGAATCCCGCCCCGTCATGCTTGATGGCGTTTTGCATAATCAATTTTTCAACGTGTTTGGACGGATTTGACAAAACCGCGATGCCTTGGCCGACTTTTTTTACGGGTAAACCCGCATCATGCAGACGTGCAACCAATGACGCCGCGTTGTAAGCGTCATAGCCAATCTCTTTGATGGTCGGGTATTTGTTGAATTCCGCAATGATGTAGTCGCTTATTTCGCGGTCGTCCATGACGTTGCCTTGCGTGACGTGCAACAGGCCGGATTGCCGTGCCACGCGGAAAATGTCCGAATAGTGCTTTGGAATCAGGTCGTAGCCTTCTTCCGGCAAAAAGAATTTCCAGTGCGCCTCATAGTCGTTGTCAGCGTATCGCTTCAATGTGCAGACGGCGTTCAAGTCGCGTGTGGCCGCAAGGTCAAACCCAAGGAACACAGATTCAGGCTCCTCATCTCTCACCCTAATTAGGGTGCGCGGGTCATCCCAATACTTGCGGTCAACCCAAGCCGTGTTACTGGAAACCCAGACATTCAAGGTTTTGCACAAGAATTCGTTGAGTGCGGCGGGCTTGTGTGCGGCTTCTTGCGCCCGCGCCGCAATGGCGTCCTCAAACACGCTGATGCCGTGCATCGGGTTGGCTTTTGCCCAGACTGTTGAATCACGCCAGTCATCCCCTTGGTCAAGGCTGTACAACAAGCCGAACCAACGCGGATTGTCTGTGGCTTCACCCTCAAGAATTGACTCCAGCATGGACAAGTCTTCGTAAAACTTGGTTTCTTTGGTGAAGCTGGCCGTGGTGATGTACATCCGCAAAGGGGTGGAACGCGCCACCATGCCGGAGTGCAGAACCTCAATTGAGTTCCGGTCAGTAATAGCCGCCGCCTCGTCCACAATGACGCAAGAGGGGTTTTTGCCGTCACCTGACTTTTTGGTGTCACGGCTCAACGCCTTGAACATGGATTGGCTGTCGCCTGACTTGGTGATTTGGTATTTGCTTGGGTTGTACAGGTTGGCGATTTCTGACGGCATAGCCGCAACAAAACCCTGCGATGCATCAAACACAATAGACGCCTGCTCACGGTTGGTCGCCAGCGTGTAAACCTCCGGCCCGGCTTCACCCCACTGCAATTCATAGAGCGCGATGGCCGCTGTCAAAGTTGATTTGCCCGCCTTGCGCGGGATAAAAATGATGACGTCAGTCACCATGCGAATGCGGGGGTTTGTTTTCCTCCGGAATCCGTAAACCGCGCAAATCACCATGATTTGGAACGGCTCAAGAATCAGCGGCTTCCCCGCGTCCGGCCCCTTTGTGTGGCTCAAGGAACCGACAAACTCTAGGACGTGCTCCACATAATTGGCGTGGAATTCCCATTCCCAATCCCGGTTTGCAAGGTATTGCAGAAACCGGTCGCAGGCCAGCCGGACTTTCCGACAAACCACGATTTCACCCCGCGACACCTGAATGGCGTACAGGATTCCATCCTCATAGTTCATGGTTTAACCCACCAACAACATCGGCGGAGTTGGCATTTCCCGGCCTTTTTCCCGCCAAAGGTGCAGGCAAAACGGGTGAAGATTGACGTATTGCGACTCCGGCGGATGGAATTGAATCACGCAATCCTCCGGCCCCCAAAACAACGATTTGATCTGACACATTTCTTCCCAAGTTGGGCACCTGTCTTTTCGGCTGACGCTCACGTGCTCCCATCCCATCCCGTCACTGGCGATGATGCGAAGTTTTTGCTGGTGCTTCAGCGGCACAATGAAATGTCCATTCCGCTCGTCCCCCGGCGGGTATCCGGGAATCAGAACGCGGTATTTTTCCGGCACTTTGAATGTCATGGGCCTCCCAGCAGTTTGGAGTATTTGCCGCCTTCGCCGCCCTTGGACGCAAGCCGCCCACGCGGGGTCAAGCCCAACTCATTCATCAACACGATGGCCCGTGACAGGGCTTTGTCCCCTGCGGTCAGGTAAGGGTTGGGGCCGATAGTCTGGCCGTTGTTAAATGTGGTGATGACGCCCTTTTTCTGGACACCTTGCCAGCACTTGACGTAAATCTCAATCTGGCTTGCCAGTGCGGCGAGGACGTGTTTGTCTTGGTCGCTTCCAATGCCGTAGGTTTCCCAGAGAAAGTCACTGGTTTCTGTGATGAACTTGTCCCTGTCCCACGCGGCTGGGTTGTCCAGCCAGACAGCCTTGGGCACGCGGGCGCGAACCCGCTCCGGCAAAGGCTCACCCTTGTGAGATTGTTTGCTTCCGTGAACGATGTGCAGTTCAGGCGGTAGACGGTTTGCCATGATGGCCCCCCTTGTGGAAAAGTTGTGAGACTACCCCCCCAATCAACTTGATTTGCGCGTAATTGGGGGGCCGCTTGTTTGTATCCCGACCTTGAAAATTTAAGTTTTTACCCCAAAAAGTACACAAAAACGGGGTCGCCTGTGGGTTCTGTGGATAACTCATGTTGTCCCCAAAATTTTGTGCATAACTTGCTTGTAGTCCTGTTGGGTGTACTGTGTCACCCCCTCTTGGGTGTAGTGCATAAACACGCCTTGCTTCTCTTGGCCTGTCTTGTAACTGTGGTGCTCTGGGCATAGGCTCTGCATGATGTTTTTGGTAAAGGCGTCCCGGCCATACAGTCTCCACGGGAATACATGGTCAATATGGTGTGCCCCCTCTACGCGGCCATCTAACAGACACGCTTGGCAGAGTGGTTGCCTGCTCAGTTGTACTGTCCTTATGCGCTTCCATGCCGCTGTTTGGTACAGGCTGTCACCTTCACGCGCCTGCGTGTAATTGCGACCCCCATGTTCCAGACAAAAGGCACTCAGCTTGGTCTTGGGGCTTTTGCATCCCAAATGCTGACATTTGATGTTAGTGGGTACTGACGGCATGATGTATTTCCCAAAGCACGTTTGTACTGTGCAGGGTCACGCGGTCAACAGGTGGGCACCAGCCTTTCAACTGTTGCGCGGAGAACGTGCCAAAGTCACGGGTGAAGAACGGCGTGAACACTGTCCCGGCATACACCTCATCCGCATACCGGGCAAACGCCTCTGGATTGCGAAAGCGGCAATGGAGAATCATGTGACACCGGAAGCACAGGTGAAACCCGTCTGTTTTGCCAGCAGCAAAGGGTTCACTGTAATCTTCAGCGTGGGCGTCAATGATTCCCCTGTCCTGTGTACACGCGACACAGGATGTAGGCCGCGCCAGTTTGCCAGCACGCCACTGCGAATTCAGCCACGATTGGGCCTTGTTGCGCTGGGCGGATGTGTAACCGTTGTAATCCTTCATTCATCAACCCGCAGATATGCCACATTGCCCTCTGCCGCAAAAACGCGGAAAAACGGCTGGGCCAGCGCAATCTCAGCTTCAACGGTTGCCAGTTTGTTGGTGGCCTTGGGTGTGCGAACCCGGCCTTCCAGCACAATTTCTTTGATGCCAACGCTTTCAGCCGTGGAAAAGAATTCCCGGCCAAAGTCCAAATCGTCACCAAACAACTCAGGGACGCACCGGCGCATGATTAAAAATTGAGCACCGTGCATGACGCATTCAACGAAAAACTCTTTGGCCGTGGCCCGATTGATTTTCATCTCATGGATTGGCATGGGGATGCCTTGCTCCCGCGCCAGCGTGATGGCCTTGTGGTCGCCGTCCACGCCAATCATGTTCAACCCGTGGTTTTTGAACAATTGGGTTCCCAGCAACCCATGACTGCAACAAACGTCCACCCCGCGCACGCCGCGCAACTCATTGACGGCCATTTTCACAACCGGTGAATGGATTGCTGGATAGTGGCCTTGGGTGTACCAGCGGTCAATGTGCTCTTGTGCGTCAAATCTCATTTTTCCAGCCTTGTGTCACTTGGAACCCACGCCTTGCTGTATTTGTAGTCCTTGATGTTTTTCATCTTGAACACGCCTTCTTGGTACAACAGGTCAATTTCAGCCTTGGTCGCACCAATGTCCTGTGCCAGTTCTTCAGGCAGAACACCCATTTGGTCAATGAGTGTGCGGACAATCTCACTCATGCGGACAGCAACGTGTGTGCCTTTGGCCCGGTTCATGCGGATGGTCACAATCATGGCCTCTTGCGGGGAAATGTCCATAACCGCGCAAGGCACCTTGCCGCCGTATTTTTCCCGAAGTTTTGCGCTGTCTTGAGCAAGGCGGTGGCGGTGAAAGCCATCAATGATGGTGCCGTCTTGGGTAATCAAGACGGGTTGCACCCAGCCTGTTTTCAAGATGCTTCGCTCCAGCAACCGCAATTCCGGCGTGAAAACGATGTTGGGGTTGTATTCGTTGGCGTTGAGGCTTGATGCGTCACGCCACTCAATGCGGCTGATTGGGTCGTTGTTCATGATTTGATGGGCAAGATTTCACGTTTGTAGGCACCGCTCATGAAAGCATTGAGCAGGTGTTTGGGCGGGTACGCGTTGGGGAATTTGCTGGCCCGATTCATGACGCTGTTGTAGCGTTGCACGGCCTTTTTGTACTGTGATTCGTCTTCAATGTTTTCTTCAATCCATGCGCGGACGCCCTCATAGGATTGGCCGTAACGCTCTTTGATGCCATCGCGGTCAAGTTCACCGTAGTACCGCTCATGTGCCAGCATCTCAGGGAAAACCTCAATGACCTTTGCGTACATTTGCGGAGCACTGGCCTTGATGCGGTCAAAGCGTTTTGCGCTCTCTGCGTGCAAGGGCGTGCTCACGCGAAGTGATTGACCGGCCCACATCTGTTGGTCATAAATTTTGCAGTACGTTATTTCTCGGTCAAAGAAATAACGGAACACATCGTTTTCTTCCCAATCGTAAATGGGCTTGCACAGTTTCACACGGTCGGTGCTTTCCACTGCGTTGATGTAGTTTTCATTCAATTTATTGACGCTGGCCCTGAAGCGCATGATGGATTCGCTTGAGCGGATGCCTGTCAAGAACGCAACTTTGCCCTTGTAATACTCTGCTGCGAAGCTATCCATGCTGTACTGGTCGAACACCCGCTTGTCTCCGGCGGGCGTAGTGACAGCCCACTCAGGCATATCACGCACCCAAGGACGCGTCTTGTCCCACTGGACGTAGTTGTGACACACCCCAAGGATGTATTTCGTTGACGCCAGCGGGACTGCAAACCAAACCATTTTTATCCACGGCAAAGTGCGGTAGCTGTCCACAAAGTCAATGACCTCTTGCGGTATCAGTTCCTCGTCCCGGAACACCACATTGACCGGCTTGGTGATGCCGCGCTCATCAAACACCTCTTTGACCAGATGCAAGACAGCCAATGAATCTTTGCCGCCAGAAAACATGACGGCAAGCGTGTCAAAAGCGTCAATCAAATGGTTGATGCGTTGCTTGGCCGCAGTCAACACGTCAATGTCAACGTACTTCTTGATTCGTGCCATAGCCACCATCCCGGATGAAAAGCTGGAGTCTTTCCCCAAGTGTTTCAGCTTCAGGGTATTCGCCTTTGAGATGCTTCACAAAGCTGTACCAGTCGTTTTGCTGTTCTTCATGGTCAAACACGATGTTGAATTGAATGGTGAAATTGACCTCGGTTGGCTGGTCACTGTCCACCTTTTCGCCGTCATCATTTTCTTGGCCGAGCGTTTCAAGTTCAAACTTGCTGAAGCCAAGCAAATCAGTGTCATAGCCAATAGACTGCAAGTCACCGATTTCCAACGCCAGCAAACTTTCGTCCCAATCGGCATTCAGTGCCAGCTTGTTGTCAGCAATGATGTAGGCCCGCTTCTGTTCTTCATTCAAATGCGACAGGTCAATGGTGGGCACCTCATGGATGCCCATCTTGAAAGCCGCTTGCCAGCGACCATGACCAGCAATGATGCCGTTTTCACCGTCCAACAGAATGGGCTGGGTAAACCCGAATTCCTTGATGCTGGCCGCGATTTGGGTAAGTTGCGCGTCACTGTGGGTGCGGGCGTTGTTTTCGTAGGGCTTGAGGTCAGCCAGCTTGCGATAAACGACTTTGAGCTTCTGGGTCATGACAGTTCGCGCAATTGGTAGATGGTCTGGCTGGTCAACAAGCGAATCTCGTCAACCACGTTTTGCAACCACGATTCAGCCGGGAAACCGGGCATTTCACGCAACTCGTCAATCTGTTGGGCAAGCCCCAGAAAGTAGCTCAATGGTTCTGCGGTGGGAAAGGTGTAGGTGCTGTTTTCAACCCTGATTTTTCCGTACTTGCCTTGCAGGCCTTCAGTGTAGGAATCAACCAACCCGACAATGCCCTCATAAAAGGATTCCAGTGCCTCATGGTCACTGCGCGATGGCGTGAGCCAATGCTTGATGTGCGCGGTAGTTCTGGCATGAAGCAGAACCATTGCCAATTCGACGCCGGGGCCGGTCGCCGTTTCACGAACGCTTGCAACGATTTTCACCATGATGGCTCCTTGTTTGGTTGGGACATTGTAAGCCTTCTTATGGTGTCATTCAACACCGAATGCTCATTCTTCTTGAGGACGTTCCATATCCTGCGCTGGCCGTGCAAACCATTGTGACCGCCACGATGGCAATCAGGGCACAGGGGTATGCACAGATATTGGAACCCTTGTTCAATGTGATGCGCCTCGCTTGGGCCGGGTGCTTCACAGACGCCGCACGGCAATTCCTTGACTTGAGCCAGATGCCTGCGCTCTGCCGCATTGAGTTTGTTGTTCATTTGATGGTCACCACTTTGTCATGGTTGCTTTTGATTCGGTTGCGCGTTTTTTCAATCATGCGCTCATAGGCTGAACGGGCAATGCTGGCGCGTTGAATGTCGTGATACGCGTAAACCTCTCTGGCCGCAACCAACCCTTTGCCAGTCAAGCCCATGCGTCCCGTCTTTTCAAACCGGTGTGCGGCTTCAATCAAATCCTCTTGCAATGCTGTGCAATACGGTGAAGCCTCTGGCCCAATTCCGCTGTCCGCCATCGTTTCGCAGATGTTGACCATGTCTGCCAGCAAACGCCAATCCTCAATGTTTCCCGCGCCGCGAGCCATTGAGTCAACAGCCGCCAATTCAATGAGCCTCAATTTGTCCAGTGATGGCTGGTCTGTGACGCACGCGCCAGCGATAGCGTGAGCAATGGGGTTGATTTCAGTGCTCCAGATTTTCCGCTTGGTGCGCTTTCTCATTCGTGCGCTCTATCAACCATGCGATTGTTTGCTGACTCTGTGCGCCAGATTTCCACCCGCAAACGCGCCGCTTCAATTCTCCACTTGATGCCTTCTTCAATTTCAATTGCGGCGGCAAGCCCTTCAAGAATTTCAAGATATTCCGGGTGCGAATACGCCTCACGCTCTTGCGCGTTTACCGCGTCAATTTTGCGAAGCATTGCGTCTTTCATCAACAAAGCCTTTTTGCTCTTGCGAAATTCTTCAAGATAAACCCGTTGGGCTTTCGCTTTTGCCAGCTTTGGCGCGTTGTCACGAATGTAGTCAACGGCCATGTGATGTGGCGGCAATCGTTCGCTCATGGTTTGTCCTTGTGATAAACCAGAAAAACCAACTCTGCGGCAATTTGATAAAGCACGCTGTAAGCCTCTGTGCCTTGCTCCCACGCGCCGCGCCGATCAAGCATTTCGTCTAAGGTTTTCTCGGCCTCAGTGCGCGTGTCAGGTGCAATCAGCGCACGGGTTTGTTCTTCAGTTGCATAGTTGTCTTGCTTCATCTCAACCCTTTCAATAGTTTGGTTGCGCCTTCAGCCCCGTAGACAATTGCCAGCGTTGACCCTGTCCAAGACTTGTGCCATTTCACTTGTGCTTCTGTGAGCCTGATTTCAGATGGTGGCTTTCTCCCATCTTTGACTTCCATCAAAACGGTGCGCCCGTTGTAGCCGACCAGCAAATCAGGACAACCGTCACCCAATGCCGCAAGGCTGTGGACGGTTCCCCCGATTGCCCGGATTGCCTCAACCACCTCTTGTTGGTTGGCGTCTGTTCTTGCTGCTCTCCGCATTCATAGCCTCTCGCAGTTGGTCGGCGGCTTTTTTGCCACGTCTTTTTTCAATGTCCGCAATGGTTTGATTCCACCAATCACGGGCCTCATGTTTGCCAAACTCCAGTGCTTTCTTGCGGTGCCTTGCCAGCCATTCCCGCGCCTCGCACTGAAGCATAAATTCGCTCGTACTCTGATTCATCCATATCCCCTGTCATAACCAATGCCCACGCGATTGTTTGTGGGCCGTAAGCCTGACCGTCTTTTGTGCGGTCAAGAACCGCCCGCGCTTCAATCGTGTTCATTGAGGACTGCCCTCCACATTTGCTTTTGTACCCCGGACAACTGCTCGCCGTTGCGCTCACGGTCACGAAGTTTGTATGCCCACAATTTTGGGTCGCGGTTGCCGCCTTTGGCAAATTCCGACAACTTCATAATCGTGGCCCGCTTTTGGCTTTCAGTCATCAATGAAACCGGGCAGTATCGGGGTTGGCGGTCTGCGCCCTGTCTGGCGGCAAAGAGCCTGCATTGCTCGTTGGTGATGTCGTGCCATTTGTCCATCGGCGCGTAGGCGTGAGCACTGCACAGATAGCCCTCACTGACGCTCCAGCGGTTTGGGCACTCATGCGCTCGGCACATATTGGCCCGGTCATCCTGTTCCTCTTGCTTTTGCTGTGCAAACTGGTTGCGAAAACTCATGCTTGTCCCCTTGCTCGGATGGCGGCGGCGCAATCAGCGATGGTGGCTCTCTCAGCTTGTGCAATGCCCGGTTGGTCAGACCACTCAGGCGCAAGATTTTCGCAAGCCAATGCACACTGCTCACGCTCCGCTTGAATGGCCCTTTGCCAAGTTCGCAAAAACACATCCAATTCCTCGCGGGTTGGTTCACCCAACATCTGGCTGATTTCCAGCCACGCTGTTTTCATTTGTTCATTCATTTTCAACCCCTTCCGTTGTCGTAGTGGCCTTCACAGACCTTGAGAAAATTGGTCGGCAATACCAGCCAATCAAACGTGGCTTTCCACGCTCTGCCGTTGCGGCCTTGGACTCTGCCGCACAAAAAGTCACTCTGGCTCACGCGTTGAAAAAACTGCCGGAATATCTCAACACCCTCACGCGGGTTCGTGATGTTGTCAGTTGCCACCACTTCCCGCCACCGGCTGACCAAATGCCGCTTGCGGGTTTCGTTCAGCATCATCACCCGTTGAAGGGTTGGGCAAAGTTCGTGATACGCGTCCAACAAAAATTCAGTTGGGCAAGCTGGTCGCCGTGGTGCGTTGACGGCCTCGGCCTCAACACCCACCGTAGGTGGGAATAGTTGGTTACTGGTTTCTGGTTCTTGGTTTATGGTTGGTTGAACGGGCGTTGCAACGTCCGTTGCACGGGCCTGCTTCCGGCGTTCTGCGGATGCTCTGCCTGCGCGTGATGCCTGCTCATGTTTTTCGTGATACGCGGCAATCTCAGCATCTGCCCTGTCGTTAACCCAGCCGTCCGGTGTCTCGCGGAAAAAGTCACGCAACACCACGGGGATGACTTCTGCGGGCGTCCGCGTTCGGCGGGCCACCCATTGCAAGTCAAGCGGAATTGGTTGCTCGGTGTCGTAGTACATATCCAGCAGACGCCGGTATGTCAAATCTTCCATGTCGGACAAATGTGCTGTGCCCGCTCGGTAGTCACCAATGTGGAATTGGTAATAGTGCATCTTCACCCCTTTCGTTCACCCCTTGCAAAGAAACATCGGCAGGCGGGGGTGGGTCGCTTTTCGGTCAGGGGATCAGCCAGACCTAGCCGTGTCTCAAACTTCTACTTAAACCACTTGGGTCGCAACACCTTCAATTGCCAAACCCGCGCCTCAGGCACGTTCGCGCCCCACTGTGCAACAGCGGCCTGCGTGATACACAAGATGCGGGCAAGCTCACTCTGTGAGCCTGCAAGTCGGATAGCTTCTGCGGTTTCCATGTCGTAAGTATAACCCGACTAATGGGGGGTGGCAATGACTTTTGTCTCATAAGCCAGCTTAGGGAAAGCACCTAGAAAAAAGACCAAAAAAATTGCAAAAAGATGTTGACGGGGCCATTAGTTGGCTTATACTAGAGCCATACCGACAACGAATTGCAAAGGATTGAAAATGAGCCGCAAATTTGGAATTGAGATTGAAGCAACTGGTGTGCAAATGGCTGAAGTTGCCGCCGCCCTGAATGCCGCTGGCATCCGCACCTATGTTGAGGGTTACAACCACAGCACCAAAAACCACTGGAAAATTGTGACTGACGCCAGCCTGTCAGGCCAGTATGCCTTTGAGTTGGTTTCCCCGATTCTCCAAGGTGCTGACGGCCTGTGCCAAGTTGACACTGTTGGCAAGGTGTTGACAGCGATTGGCGCAAAGGTCAACAAGAGTTGCGGCCTGCACGTCCACGTTGATGCCCGTGACATTACAAACGAGCAAATGAAGCGGGTCTGCAAGATGTGGATGAAGTACGAATCCTGCTTTGACTCCGTGATGCCAGAGAGCCGCAAAAACAACGCGTTTTGCATGGGCATCCGCACCAAATACGCAACCCTTGACGCGGCTTTCAAAGCCATTGACGCCGCCCGTAACTTGGGTGACTTGCGTGTTGCCATGAACGGTGTCCACGGACACCCCAGCCGTTACCACAAACTGAACCTTGAGTCCCTGTTGCGCCACGGCACCGTTGAGTTCCGCCAGCACAGCGGAACCGTGGAAGCCGCCAAGATGTTGAATTGGGTTGAGTTGGTGACAGCCTTTGTTGACTGCGCGGTGACCGCCAAGACAATCCGCGCCACTGGTGCCGACAAATTTGAGAACCTGATGGCCGTGACACCCGTGCCAAGCGTCCGCAAGTTTTACCGTGAACGCCGCGATTACTTTGCTGGCGCAACAGCTTGAGGGGCACGAACATGAGCAAAGTAATTTTGACCATTGACGGCAAGATGTACGTTGGACGCTCCGCCGGTGAGGCGGTGTGCCGGATGCGCGAGAGCGGCATCTTTACCGTTGGCAAAACTGACGATGAGTACATGACGTTTGTGAGCCGCCGCTCCCAGCAACTGCACGGCGCGACCATACGCCACGACACCCCTGAGCACTTCCTTGCCGACATGGCATCCAACCACATCATTGAATTGAAGGAGTTTTGAAATGCGACTGCCACGAATCTATGCCGCTTACGGAAGCAACCTGAATCACGAACAAATGGCAAGGCGTTGCCCGAACGCTGAATTCATTGGGACGGGCTTTTTGCAGAACTACCGACTGGTGTTCCGCAGAGTGGCTGACATTGAATACGCGGAAGACCACAAAACGCCCATCGGCCTTTGGCGAGTCACTGACCAATGTGTGAAGTCACTTGACTCCTACGAAGGCTTCCCGCGCTTGTACGGGCGGAACAAGTGCCAGATTTATCGTGGTGCAGGCAAGTACACCGAGGCTTTCATTTACTTCATGAACGCAGAGGGGTACGAAATGCCTTTCGGCGGATACCTGAACAGTATCGTGGACGGGTACTACAACTGCGGATTGAATCCCGCATACATCCGCGAAGCACTGACCTTCACTGAAGAATCCAGTTTTCTCCAACCAGCCTAATCAAAAAGGAAATGACATGGCACATCTGATTGAAACAAACGCAACCACGGGCCGCGCTGAAATCGCCTACGCTGGCAAGACGCCGTGGCACGGTCTAGGGCAACAACTGACGCCTGATGCGCCAATTGAAGTCTGGCAACGTGAGGCTGGCCTGAATTGGGAAGCCAAAGCAAGCCCGGTGTTCTTTGAGTCCGCGAGAGCGCGTGAGGTTGACGCCTTGTCAGTTGAACCCGTGCGCGTACCAATTGAAGGCCTCTTTGCAGTCCACCGTGATGACAATGACCTGCCTCTTGGCGTGGTCACTGACCGATACCGCATCCACCAGCCGGGTGAAATTCTGGACTTCTTTGACACGCTGGTGAAGTCCGCCGGATTCACCTTGGACGTTGCCGGAGCCATCAAAGGAGGCAAGCGCATCTGGGCGTTGGCAAACGTGAACCGTGAAGCCTGTGTTCTGGGTGATGACGCGGTTCGTGGATACCTGCTTTTGTCCACCGGCTTTGATGGCGCGACCGCGACTGTTGGGCAATTCACCAGCATCCGAGTTGTCTGCAACAACACCCTGTCAGCCGCCGACAGCGAGTCAAGCCCATCACGATTCTCAATGAGGCACAGCATGGCTTTTGACGCCAGCCTGATGCGCGACAAGCTGGGACTGGTTGTCAGTGGATTTGACGGAATGATGGACGGGTATCGCAGACTTGCCCGCGAGTCAGTGAGCACTCAATACGTCAACACGTTTTTGCACCAGTTCTACAAACCCACGGTCAACGAGGCAACCGGGCAACTCAAAGAGCATCGGGGCTTCAACAAAGTCATGGATTTGTTTGAAGGGCGTGGCATGGGCGCAGACCTATCGGGTGCCAGAGGCACGAAATGGGGGCTTCTGAACGCCATGACTCAATACATCGACCACGAACGCGGGCGCAATGTAGACAGCCGATTGTCAAGCGCGTGGTTTGGTGCCGGTGAACGTCAAAAACGTGAAGCAGAGTCCATGTTGCTGTCATAAGCTGTCTTAGGGAAAGCACCTACAAAAAAGACAAAAAAAGTCTTGATGTGGGTGTTAGTTGGCTTATAATTAACCCATGCCCCACACCGAGGGGTCTATTTGAAAGGAAGCAAAATGCAAATCACAGCCGGAATGAGAATTGAGTGGCGCAGCCAAGGGGGCCACCTGAGCGGGACGGTCAAAGAAATCAAATTAAGCCTGAGCGCGGGCGAAACGATGGAACCTTGGCTCCACGTTACAGAAATCCAAAACCTCAAGACAGGCGAGGCTTACAAGAGCGGCGTTGTTCTCCACGCAGACAACGGCTCAATCAAAATGCTGAAAATCCGCCCTTGGGAGTGACAGCATGAAAAACTTTTTCAAACGATTTGTTGCGTGGCTTCTTCAAGGATTGCTCAGTGCGGCGTTGCTCATATTTTTTGTGGTGATGTTTGCAGAGTGGGCGTCCGGTTGTGGCGAGTCTTACGTTGATGCCAAAGGCAAAACCCATGTCGGCCAGTGCATCTTCCTTGACGGGGGGAACAAATAATGAATGAAACAATGTACCTTGGTGATGGCGTGTACGCCAGTTATGACGGCTTCCAAATCTGGCTTGCCGCAAACCATCACGAAAACAAAGTCATTGCCATTGAACCTCACGTGTTTGGTCAATTGATGCGCTATGCCGAACAGGTGTATGGCTTCACTGTGACCTTTACGCCAAGGGAGCAATATGACTGAGTTCAACGCACGTGTGTGCGGCATCCCTTGCATCATCCGCGTGACGTATTGGGAAGCGTACCAGCCTGCAATCATCCGCTCTGACCCCGGATACAGCTACCCGTCAGAAGGCGGTGATGGCGAATGGGAAATCCTTGACAGCCGAGGCCGACTTGCGCCGTGGCTTCAAAGCAAGCTGGACAAAGACCCTGACGAGCAAGATCGCGTGAGCGGGTTGGTCTACAACCATATGGAAAACGAAAGGTATGACGATGACTACTGAGCAATCTTTGGTGCTGCATGACGCTGACGCCATCATCAAAAAATCTGAAGCTGTTGCCAAGGAATACATCACCAGCAACACCGACCCAGAGGCTCCGCGCTGGCGGCTTTCTTTTCAGGTTGGATACTTGACTGGAAGCGTGAACAATTTGTGCGCGTACATCAAATTTTTAGAAGGGGAATTGAATGAAGCAAACGCCAAACTAGACAGGCTCACCAGATGAGCCACCAAGAGTTTTTTGAAACCGTCCAACAACAAGAGGAATTTATGGAAACCAATGAAACCTATGCGCCTGAAAAGTATCCGCCCAACGATGATGCTGTTGTGTTCAGCGCATTTGTCCGGGCACAACGCAAGTTTGGCCCCGCTCTTAAAACGAGCAGTAACCCACACTTCCGGAGCAAATACGCATCGCTTGACGCTGTGATTGACGCCGTGATTGATGCGTTGCACAGCGAAGGCTTTGCCCTCACGCAATACACCGAGCCGCGTGATGACGGCGTGTTTGTCAGAACCGCCTTGTTGCATGAGTCTGGTGGATTGTTGTCGCTTGGCGAGTTGTTCATGCCAGCCGTGAAGCATGACCCGCAAGGCTTTGGCAGTGCGTTGACGTATTGCCGCCGATACAGCATCCAAGCCGCGATGGGCATTGCTCCAGAGGATGATGATGGCAACGCCGCGAGCAAACCGGCCAGCATGAAAAGTTCTCCAACAATGGGCGCGTTTGAGCAATTGAGCCATGACCGCCAGTCCATCATCATGGACGTGGTGGCGGCGGTCAATGAGCGGTTTGCCGCTGATGACGTGATTGGTGCTTACGGCGAATATGCCGAGGTCACTGACGGGGATGAAAAAATTGCTCTGTGGAGCAAGCTGGACAGCAAAGTGCGTTCAGCAATCAAGAAGCATGGCGAAACATTGAAAGGAAAATGACATGGCACACAAAGAAATCACCGCAGTCTTGGGTGAATACACCAACGCCAAAGGCGAAGTCAAAAAGCGGTACATGAAAATCGGTGCGCTGATTGACACCAAGAACGGCCCAATGCTCAAGCTGGACGTGATTCCGCTGGAGTGGAACGGGTACGCTTACATCAATGAGCCGTTTGACAAGCGCAAGGCTCAAACCGAAGGCGGTGGCCGTCAAGCCGATGATGGCTTTGATGACGATATGCCCTTCTAATTTTTACGGGCCGAAAGCGGATGTTGCATAGCGGCGAAGCGTTTGACCTTTCAAACGGCATTGCAAACGTAGCGAGTAGGCCCACCAATTTAACGCAATCAACACAGGACAAGACATGGAACAGATTAAAGTCACCACACTCCGCAAAGCAATGACGTTGCTTGATGCTTGCGGTTTTCAATACGCCATCATTGACAGCGATGGGGCCAAGTACGGGCAGTTGGAATTGGCTGAACAAAAGCCACAATCCAAACGGGCTGCGCTTGCCTTCCCTTACGGCATGGTCATTGCGTGGATACGTAAACACACACCAGAAAACTTCCCTGTTGGCGAAGTCTGTGAAATTCCATACGGCAATTACGGCAAAGAACGCATCCGCAGTTCAGCCTTGAATTTGTTGTCTCGCAAATACGGCAACAACAAATTCACTTCAATTATTGATGGCGATTGCGTGCAAATCATGCGAGTGGAGGAATGACATGGAAAACGTAAATTACCGACAAATGGCAATGGTCTTGTTGGCCGCATCTGAGGCGATGCTGGCCGCATTGAAGCATCGCGGCTTGGAATGCGATGACATTACCTTGGAATACGAAAACGATGACGGCTCTAAAACCAGCGTGACAACAACCGTAGATGCCATCATTGGTTCATGCGGGTACGCGCTGGGTGTGGGCAACCGCCGGTATCAAGTCAAAGAACAGGACGTATGACATGGACGCCCATTTACGCAAACTGATGGCTGACAACCGCGAACAATTCTCAGATGAGTTCTTGGATTGGTTTCCCAAAAACGAACACGTTTGGAAGGCGTTTGTCAAAGAAACTGACAAGGTGATTCGGGCTGGATTCAAACACTATTCAGCCAGAACAATCATCCACGTCTTGCGGCACCACTCTGCCATCAAGGAAAAGGACGGCGAGTGGAAAATCAGCAACAACTCCAGCCCTTATCTGGCCCGGTTGTTTGCGCTGGCGCATCCCGGTCAGGCGGCAATTTTCAAGTACAAACAAACCCCAAAAGCCGAGCGGGACAACTGGTCGGCCAAACACAATCGGAGTCTCTTTGAATGAACGCAATCGTGAAGTTTTGCATCGGAAGCCTGCTGACAGCTTGCTTCATTATCCTGTGCGGCACGGGCCTGAAAATCTGGTGGCTGTTGTTTTCGCTGGGTTGGAACGTGCTGTGATGCGTGTGGCTTTGATGGCCTTGGTCGCCGCCATGTTGTCAGGGTGCGCCACATCCCTGCAACTGGTGGCCGACCATTACAACGCCCAAGACCCTTGCCAGAAGCCCCGTCAAGCGCGTCCAGCGTTCTGTGGGGCCGGTGGTGCCACCGCAATGATTCGTGGCCCGGATGGCCGCATTCTGGGCACGATTCAGGCGTTGCGCTCAAAGTGAGGGCAGTCCACCAGTGACTTGAAGTTGCCGCCCCATCTGTTTTTGGGGTGCAGGCTTTCCCAATACGCGCCAACAGGGGCCAACATCCCTTTGTCCCAAATGATTTTTCCGTCCTTGAAAAAATTGAGGTCGATGGCGCACCGCTTGAGGTGAATGCTGTTCATCGTCTTGCTGCGTCCGGCATTGACGTGAATGGCTTGCTGCTCAGGCGTCCGGGCAAGTTCCCCGCCCGTGACCATGAAGCCCTGTTCCGTGGCGTACTGAATCAGCTTGCACGCGTCCAACAGGAAAGCCGCTTGTTCTTGGCTTAGGCTCATTCCTTGTTCCCCTTGCGAATGTCCATGATTTTCTCAACAGTGCGCCCGCCAAAGTATGCGGTCATCACCAGCATCCCCCACTGGCCCAACAGTTGCACGTAGGATTCCTGAACCTGAATTCCTGCTGCGCTCAAGGCCGCAAACAGCAAGTAGGCCGTCAGGATGTAAACCAGCGTCATAGGCCGGATGTTTTTGGACAACCAAGAATCAGAACCCATGTCCGCTTTCCAGCGGTCGCTGACGTTATTCTCTTGATTGGCTTGAGCGGCCAGCAATGCTTTCAGTTCTTCCTGCTCCAGCCGGGCTTTTTCAATCCCCAACTCAAGCAACCGCTCCTCATGGTCATACTGCAACTGGCGCAGGTTTGCCACTTCCGCCGGTGTCGGGTTGTCGGAAATTTTCACCCCCAACTTTTCCTCAACTACCTGCTTGCCTTTGGCCTGAATCGCGCTCGCCAATAGCCCAAGGCCGTTTTCAGCAAGCGTCCCAAGCAACGCACCAACTATTGGAATCATCAGTTTCCCCTTTTTGTCAACATTGCAGAAGCAATTTCAAGCATGAATTTTATTTGCTCAAGGTTTTGCGGTGGCTCTGACCATCCGACAGTGACTTGCCCAACAAAGCGATGGCTGTCAGGCGGGACACTGACGCGGCAAGTGTAGGTCACGCCTTTGTCAAGATACCAAAGACCAACTTCTGACTGCGCGTATCGGTATTCACTGCACGGTATCTGGTTGGTCATCAACGCAATGACATCGTTGTTGTTGCTTGAGTTTTGGCTGAACAGGCCAACGTCAATGTCTTCAATGCTTTTGTCCCGGCCATCCTTTGTGTACGCCTTGTACAGCACGCGGCTGTTGAACAACGGGTTGACTTTGAACACCGCCACCACGGTTGCGCCGGTTTTCTTGAACAGCATTGCCGCTGTTTCGTCTGCGCGGCTCACGTTGATTTCGGGTAGCTTCTTTGACTCTTTGTAGGCATCACGCATGAACTCTTGGTTCTGCCAAAGGAAATACCCCGCAAAGGCAACAACGCCCATTACAAGAATGGCAAACAGCTTAAATGGCGAATCAACATACCCAAGCACTTTGTCCAGCGTGGTGTTGGCGTTGAGTTTGTCTTCGCTCATCGGATGTACTTGATGTAGATGACAAGGCCGTAAATCAGCAACGCTGCCAGAATGACGGAAGCCATGCCAATCGCAATGTATTCTGTCAACTGCGCCGCCCGTTCCGCTCTTTGTGCCTTTGCGCGTTTGGCCGCTTCTTGAGCCTCCCGCCTCCGCCGCGCTGCTTGGGCTTGAAACCTTACCCAGTCATCCCACATCCCCGGACGCCCGGCATACACCATGCGCTCACGCAGTTCTTCTTCTTGCTGGCGCAACTGCTCAAGGGCCATAAATTCTTGAAGGTCAGACCCGCCGCCTTTTTGCGTGGCCTGTTCTTGAATTTTGGCTTTGTTGTCAAAGTAGTCAAAGACCCGGCCACCCAATGCCGATAGTTCTTTGCCGTTGGCAAGTGCGGCCTTGATGACGTTGAACGCCGCGTTAGCCGCTGCCAATTCCGCAATCATTTTATTTTGCCAAGTGCGGCATCACAGACGCCCAAATCACACCAGCCATGCCGACAAGCATCACGCCGCTGGCCTTGATGATGATGCCCTCAAGCCGCTTGAGGCGGGCGTTGATTTGTTCATACCGCATGGCGCAGACTTCTTCATGCGTGTCTAGCCGCGCCTCTGTTGCGTTAATAGTCGCCATCACTTCCTGTCCTCATTAAATTGGAAAATTCACGTCAACCCGCGTGCCCGCAGGTAAGCCAGAAGCCATCACAACGCTTGTGCCGCTTGTCACTGTCACGTCTGACCCGTTCACCATCCTGACGCCGTTGACAAACACATCAATTTTTCCGCTTGTGTAGCTTTGGCTGGTTGTGAACGTAGTCTGCGCCGCCGTAGCCGTGAAGCTGTTGTAAATCATGTCAGCGGTGATGGACAGGTTTCCGCCTAACGTCAGGCTTCCGCTGGTTGTCACGGTTCCGGTCAGCGTCAAACCAGCAACAGTGCCTGTGCCGCTGACGCTTGTAACCGTCCCGCTTCCGCTTGAGCCACTGCTTGCCGCAGTCAGCCGCCCTTGCGCGTCAACCGTGATATTGGCGTTGGTGTACGAACCGGCTGTTACCGCTGTGTTTGCCAAAGACAACGTGCCTGTCGTTGTGATTGGTCCACCGGTCAAACCAGTGCCAGACGCAACAGAAGTCACTGTTCCTGTGGTGCTTGAAGTACCCGCGCCGATGGCTGTGCGAAATGTTGCCGCGTCCAGCGATGACACCGTGTTGTCCGCGTTAAACCGGGGAAACGCGATTGCCGCCACGTTTGCCAGCGTGTACAGGTTTCCGCCAAGTGTTGTGGCCCCAAGGTTGGTTCGGGCTGTTGCCGCCGTAGTTGCGCCCGTGCCGCCGTTTGCGACAGCGACAGTGCCTGTCACGTTTGCGGCCGTCCCGGTTGTGTTTTGGTTCAGCGTTGGAATGTCTGCCGCAACGATTGCCCGGAATGTCGGAACACCGGCTGCGCCATTGGGTGCTGCCAAAACCGTGTTGGCGTTCTGACTTGCGAAATTGGAAGGCGTGACTGATAGGGTGCCGCCAAGCGTCAAGTTGCCGCTGGTTGTGACGGTTCCGCTCAGGCTCAAGCCGCTGACCGTGCCAGTGCCCCCAACACTTGTGACCGTGCCGCCGCTGTTGGTATCCGTCCAAGGCACGTTGACAACGCCCTGTCCAGCCGCGTTGACCTGCAAGGCGTAGCTGCGTGAGGCCGTTGCACTTACTGCGTTTGCGGCCACGGTTTGCGCGGTGTCAGAACCCAACTCAATCAGGCCGGGTACGGTTGACGTGGCCGCGCTGTATGTCGTGTTGACGCTTGAAATCGTGAAGTTGGGGTAAGTGCCGGTGATTGTGGTTGCGCCGCCCTGCGTCAACGAAACCGTTTGGTCTGGCGCAGTGTTTGTAACCGTGATTGCGCCGCCCGCCGCTTCAGTGATGCTGATGCCCGTGCCGTCTGTCAGGGTCAGGTTTTTCCAGTACCCGTTTGTCTGGTCATAGGCAAGCAACTGACCGCCCGTTGGCGAAGTGATGTTGACGTTGTGCAACTCGTCAAGTTCATAGCCGTTGTCCACCTTGAGGTAAATGGAACCAACGGTTGCGCTGATTCGCTCAACAAACCCAAGAATGACTGTGTGATTTGGTGCTGTTGGTCTTGTCGTGGTGTACGCACCAGCGGTCGTGGGCGACAAGTAAACAGTCTGCCCCGCAGTCAAAGTGCTGGTGTCCAGCTTTGGCAATGGGCCGGTGGTTTGCACCCAACCCTCTGCGCCAGCGGCAATCGGTTCAGCAACAAATCCGATGGTGTTGGCAGATGTTGACTCAGCGTTGGCCCTCGCCAATCGAACATCCACCCGGTTGCCCTGCGCTCCAACGATGTAGACCACTTGACCTTTGGTCATGGCCGCGCCCGAACCGTTGTACACGCGGGCAAACTCTTGTTGGCCGGTGTAGTAGGTGACAACGCCACCTTTTAAGCCAAGGATTGAGCCTCCGCTCCCGTCATCCCACGCCGTGCGCCCAACCGCGTCCGCAGGGGCTGTTGCCGCCGTGTCAAGGTCAAAGTAATCCGCCTTGAGGCTGGCGGTGTCCATGTTGCCCGTATCGTCCAGCGTTGCGGTGCTGTTCTGCACCAGCTTGCCGGTTGTGCCGTCAAACCGCACCAGCGCGTTGTCGGTGGCTGATGCCGGGCCAACAACATCCCCGGAAGCCGTGCCGCCGCCCAAC
>Ga0209599_10000220_pt1 | contig 40776 bp, 54 predicted proteins | sample Shrwel_input2_FT_FD_187534 | JGI IMG/M metagenome (GOLD analysis project Ga0209599, IMG submission 187534) | Subsurface microbial communities from deep shales in Ohio, USA - Utica-3 well 1 S input2 FT (SPAdes) (version 2) ...
ACTTTAGTTGGACGACTTTTAAAACGAGGAACTACCTATCGTGTTAAACCAACTTGTATCAAGAACAAGGGAAACCCTGGAAAAGGACCTGCTGTGATTGGACCCCTAAAACAAGGTGATCTCAAGGTAGTTGGATATAGTTATGCAGATTCAGCAGATAAACGTCATATAGCACTCACTAAAGCTGTAGGATTGTATGGTCGTCTTTCAACGCTTCGTAAATTGAATGCTGTTGCAGTCTTGAATAAAACAGTAGCTCCAACTCGTGCAAATACATACAGAACCGATCGTAACTGGGTTAGTAAAACCTATTTTTAGGTTTAGAGTAAAAGATAGGATACACACTATGGACTTCACATATACCAATCCTGAGGGGTTCACCTTCACATTCAGTTTTGACTTTGAAGATGACTATTTTGATGGACTAGAGATAAATGACGAAAGCCTCTAAGTGGTTGTTATATATTCTTGGATTTGCCGTTGCGTTCTATATTCTTCAACGCACAATTCCAGAGCACTTTACTGATCTATCTAATCAACAAAAAGCAACCAAATGTCCAGATGGAACACGAACGACTACAGGTGTCTGCTTAATGCAAGATCCTTAGGCTAACTTTTGAACTGGAGCCTGTCGCATTAAAACCCTTGAACTAAACTTCTGCGCATCAAAATACTCACTAACTAAATCCTTCACAATTTCTGGATCAAAGTCCTTGCAAGAGAATACATCCAAATACATGGTATTGTTCTCTTCCACGAAGTGTGCAGCAATGTTAGATGTCTCAATTAACTGAATGAGAGTATAACCCTTCTTATTGCCTGTTCCAAACATAACAATCTGAGGATCTCCATAGGCTGTCATATCAATTCGACGTACTAATTCATTTGTAAAGTTTTTGATAACAACTGCAGAACCAATCCTTTTAGGAGAGCATCCTGCTGCGTCCAAGATTAAGTGTTTTCCCCAAGTTCGAAGTGCTGACATACTATTCATATTGTCTTCCGTCTAAATAATGAAGAGTCTTGGACTACACGTGATTCCCTCCGTCAAGGGTCATATTTTCAATTTAACGATCAACTTGATATTCATGTCAATTTTCTACGTATTTTTAGGCGGCTTGTTATCGTGGTCTATGTGGCGCGTTTTTCCAGACTTTGATGAAAACTGGGAGAAGCAGTCCAACGTCTACCAGTTAGCTGATGTTTGTGCAGAGGTCTCAGTCATTATCATTGTCTGCTTTTGGGTAACCTATTATGTTAATAGTCTTATTCCAGTTTTACCAGTCACCTCACCCCTTGAAACATATCTTGAGTCCTTTGGTGGACAAACGATGTTCATCTATGCAGTCTTTGTATTCTTGAATACGTTAGATGATAAGTTGAAACATGTATTTCATGACTTTTTTGGAACCAGACCTACCTAAAATTTTCCTTTGAAATAAGTAAACAAATGTATACTAAGTTGATTTTTCTAGCTGCGTTGTTCTATTTCCTCATTCCTGGTGTTCTAGTTCGCTTGCCGCCCGGAGCGTCCCCAATGGTTGTGAATATCACTCACGCCGTTGTCTTTGCGTTAGTTTCTTCTTTTGCGTGGGGAATGGTTAAGAGCCGAATGGGTAAGTAAACAGTCCCTAGTGAAGTCCTCTGAACGTCCAAAATGGATCTGATTAATTCAAAATAAATAGAAGGTGGTAGAAAATGAGTGAATTTATGAAAGAACCTGAAATGCAATCTCCTATTGAAGAATTATCTGAAGTCATGTATTTCTGTAAGAATCGAAAGTGTCACAATGAAGTTAATCAAAGAGGTGACTTATGTATCAAATGCTCTCCCCCTGAAATAGAAACCTGTGCTAAATGCGGAACATCCGATGATGTTTGGGCATTTGGACATTGTACAAAGTGTTGGGTTGACCGAAACACACAAATCTCAGACGGATACTTCTGCGGTTTCGCAGAATGTAAGGAATGTAAAGTGTATCCCTATTCATGTAGAACCTGTCAGTGCGATTCATGTGGAGACCTCTACAGTCTCAAAGAAGATGACCTAGATCATGGTCTTTGCTACGACTGTAAAGAAGCTTTAGTACCTGTAAAGTGTCCTTGCGGTGAAATCGCTATCTCAGAATTGGTTGGACAATGTATTGAGTGCTACTATGCTGACCGCGATGTTCGTCATGGCATCAATGACGAGTAGGGATTCCTCCAAAATGGATCCAACTTGATCTAAATAATCATTTTTCAGTGTAAAATGTCAGCTATGTCTTATGAATCCGATCATTGTCCTGGATGTGATGAAGAAATTGTTGTAGGCGCAAATGGGTATTGTGCAGGGTGTTGGACTGAACGTTTTGGTTGTGAAGATCTTTCCTCTATTTCGTATGCTTCATCAGAAGAGGACGAATATGAAATAGATACGGTTATTGAAATTCAAAGGTGGTGGCGCAAAATATCCACTCGCTGGTACAGAGAACCACAATGTGATGGTTGTTACTTCAATGTATTAAATCAACAAGGTCATATGGGAATTGGAGGATGTTTATATGAACCCGATCCGTATGAACTTGAATGAACGTTCAAAATGGATCTGAAATCTTTTTACAGTTAGATCTTAGGATAAAATGATAGATTACATCTCAATCGGATATACTTCAGATGAACAAGAAATGTTACAGGATGCTTACCAAGCAATTGAAAAGGTTAATATGTGGGACTACATGAAGCAAGAACCAGGTGGTGGCGGAGGATATATGTACACGGATGATGAAGAGCTCAGGCTGATTCATAGACATCTTAAATACGATGGACATTCTGGTTTCTCATTTGCATGGACAATGAAAACCATGCAGAATATCGCACGTCTAGGCGAAGAAGGTTTCATTAAAGCGTGCTTAGCCTTGCCTAAGAATGTGCGAAAAGGGAGCATGAATGGGTAATTGAGCTATTTGACACCAAGCTAAATAGACTCGGAAAGCTTCTTCATCTTTGAAGAACGGAAAGGAAGGATAACAATTTTTCAATTCTGTAAATGCTTCTGCGTGTTTTGGAGAGTTATTGCCTTGAAAAAACTGAATAATTTGATTCAGTTTTTGAAGTCTTTGTTCACGTGAAAGTAAATTAAGATTGCTTCGGAATGTATCCATACTATTACAATTGAATTACGGTTAAAATGGATCTAGTTTCGTATAAAACAACAGAAGGTGCCAAAATGACAGACTGCCCAATTTGCTACGAAAGTATTAATCAAACCACAGGTTGCTGTGTTCTAAGTTGTTCTCATTCCTTCCACATTAAATGTTTAACTAAATGGACCTCTGATGCGTCCACCTGCCCCATGTGTCGTCATGCTCTGACTGATATTGAACTTAATCGCCCAGATCCTCCTCCAAAAGAAGAAGTTATACCCTCAGGAGTTCGATGGTTCAGTATTGCACCGTATACCTTCACGACTGAAGAACGTATTTCACAAGTAATTCAAGAAGCAGGTGTGACTAGAAATCATGCAATTCGAGAACTTCGTGATAGTGCTGGAAATGTAGATGAAGCAATTCTTATGGCTCGTGATAGTCATCGGTATATTCCAAGTACTCCACCTCAACCACGAAATCCACTTGAACCTACAGATGATATGCTCACTGCTTGGGCCTTACAACGTCTCTTCAAGTACGGAACTATAGAAGAAGGATATGATTATGGAAGCCTAGCCGATACGATTCAACGAACCAATGTAACCCGATTCAGTGGTCACGCATGTAGTCTCTGGATGAGTAAAGAGTTTGAAGGTGTTGAAGTCCGCGAACGATCACTCTCAGTCTAAAATGGATTTATTTATGATAGAATTCATAAATGTATCATGAATAAACAAAACGCAATCTCTTGTTATCTCTTTGGGTTCTTAGTCTTCTTAATGATTCTCTCCTTAGTTTGAAATGTAAAACGAATCAATTTTTTCAAACTATATGATAGTAAAATGAAGACCTTAGAATCCAAACTTAGAAAAGCCAAGAAGGAATACGAAGCACTCAAGATTGAACATAAAGAACTAATGGAATTGAACTGGGATATCTTCTATGGACGAAAGGAAGGCGATCACGATCTTGTGAAAGAGAAAGACTTACTCAAAAAATCAGTTGAAACACAGAAGAAGATACAACAATTAGAAGCCAAGATACAAGCTAAAAAAGAATCTTAACGAATCCAACCTTTTTAACATATATCATGAACAGCATTGACAATCAGTTAATGGTCTTACATGCAAAGATCGAAGAGTTGGAAGAGAAGAAGAGACGTGAAGATGAGAGACGAAACAATCCTATCATGGTTCTTGAGAACTTTGTAGAAATCAAGAAACAGGCTGTAGAGCGAAACAGCTACTCAAACAATCTTCCACTGGCCAGAAAGTATGACCAAGAGAAGATCTTGATGATTGAACCAGTATTGATTGTCTTGAAAGACCTGTTGGAACGTGTAACTAGATTGGAGCAGAAGTAAAATGGATACTGAAATCAATTAGTATAATCTTTTTACATACACTATGGAATCTATGGAAAATGATATCAAAGCACTTCAGGCTAAACTTGTTGAACTTGAAACCAAACTTGAACAAGAAAAGCAGCGTCAAGAAAATGAACGTAGTAAACAGTCGTCGCTAATTAAACAGCTACAACAGTTATTAAGTGATCGTTCTAAAAGGACTTATTGTCAGGCTGCAAAGATTTGTGGTATTGCTGCTAGACAAGATCAACCTATCTTCTCGGTTATATCAGAACTTCTTGGTGAACTGAAGTTTAGGGTAGACGAGTTATGGGAATCACATCCACCAGTTATAGAGCTTCGTAAAAAGCAATTGTAAAATGGATTAAATATCCACCAAATCAATCTTTTTCACTCTAATATGGCTCAACTTCTACAAAAACATCTTGCTGAAAACTGTTCAGGAACAGTTCAAAATAATCACTACACATACTGGATTCCTCAATCTATTTACAATGACCTTCCAATCAAACGATGGAAGCACAACAGACCACCTGATAAGGATCGTGTTGCTGAAATCCATGACTTCATGAATCAATCCAAACGCATGGATGGTATGCTCTATGTAGCATGTATTAATAAAGAACTAGTCTGCTACGAATCAAATCATCGTCGTGAAGCCTTGATTGGAATTGAAGGCATGAATCCCATTCTCGTTGATATCTTGTGGGATGCAACCGACGAGAGTGTGAAAGCCGAGTTCCTCAGACTGAACAAAGCAGTCTCCGTACCTGAACTCTACGTATCCGAAGATACAAATGTAGATCCAACAGAACTGATTAAAATGAGAGATACATTCTGCGAGACCTACAAACTACTGAAAGTGACTACAGGTCGTCCAAATGCTCCTAGCTTCAATTCAGACATGGTCATGAATGAGTTTCTTAGGGTCATGAAAGAGAACAAATTGACTCCATCTGAGTTCTGGACTCGGTTGATGCGTCTCAATACCCAAATGTCCACTCGTGATCGCAAGAAATTGACTCCTAAAATCATTGAAAAATGTGAAAGATCAGGATTATGGCTCTTTGCATGGAGTCGTGTCTTGGATGCAAAGGAGTTGGTTTAAAATGGATCTATTTTTTCCAAAACAAATGATATATAGAGAACGAAGAAATGCCTAGAAAAAAGCAAGAAATTAAGACAACGGTTGTGTATACAACTATCAAAGAAGTTATTAAAGAGTATACCCCTAAAGTAGTTAAGACAAGTCAATCTGGTGCTTGTTATCGTTGTGGAAGAACAAGTCATTATATAAGCGATTGTTATGCAAAAACAGATACAGATGGAAATGAATTGGAGTAAAATTCGTCCAAAATGGATCTATTTTTCCAAAATAAGTGATATAATAGTGTGGAAAATGAACGAACCTGAGTATTACAATCGCCAAAAAGCTGTGTGGGATGAGAATGAACTAAAAGACATTATGGATGAATATGAAAACAAGAAAATGAATATAAGTGAAATCGCAGATACTCATTTTAGAACTCCTGGTAGTATTGCCTATAAACTGAAGAATATGAAACTTATTACCCACAACACTCTTGCTAGAGGATATCAAGAATACAAAGAAAGCAAACTCTACAAAACAATTGTAGCAAGAGGAAAGCTTGAAGATGCACAGAAAAAACTTAAATATGTCGAAGCAATGCGAAATGTATCAGACGAAACACCTTTGTCTGTTCTAAAGGAAATACGTGACCTTCTCAAGAAGTTAGTCTAACAACTCCACAAATTCATAGTCTTCACTTGTAATCTGATGTATTTTTCCATAACAGCATTCATCTCATCAATCGGCATAGTAGATTCACAGACTGATTTAAATAGACAACCAAGACATCCTCCTAAGACACTGATTTTGTCGGAGATTCTATGATCAATTAGATCTCCAAAGTGCTTTTTGTAGATTTCGTAGTACGCTTCAAAACACTCAAGTTGATGTCTTTGTCTTCTAAGAGTGCCATCAAACTCCATTTCAATCTTCCTTTTAACAAACTTAACCATTTCATCAGCAACTAACTCAATTTTATCGTTATAACTCATTTTGACCTAAGATTAGGTTCAATGAGTTAAATTAGATCCATTTTTTTGGAGTAAAACCGATTACACATATAGCGTCGTATAGTAAGTATACAACATGGCTAAACTAATTTGCAGAGGCAGCGATCTTGGGTTTACGATTTTACCCTATACTGAGTGTGATAAACATCCACTCCAAGAGCTATTACTTGAAAATCCTACAGATGAAGTTCTTGGATATGTAACCTGTTCGCGTAAGTTTAGGTATACAGAGTCAGGAACAGTTACAGAAGTCGGTGATCATTGGTCACTTGATATTCTCAATGAGTCCCCTTACATTGAAGAAGAAGGGCCATGGATTGTGTACACTTGCTGTCCTGAACACGCACAAGATGCCTTCACCAAGATTGGTGGTGGTGAAGTTCTACACATTCACAATTGGGATACATGGTCTATAGAAGGTAAAGAAGGAAAGATTGCAGTTGTCACTTCTTGGGAAATATTCTAAAATGGATTACATACACTCAAACAAATCGTAGACATAGTTAAAATGCCTCGCTTTGTTCGTATTCATCAACAAGTTATTCACATTCCTTCCCTTGCAAATGTTAGTATGGGAACTACCTGTTTAGGTCAACCATTCTTGACCTTCTATTATCACAATCAGCACAGTCAGATCATTTCCTATGGCTGGGGTAAGTGGGAAGAGTGTGAAAAAGATATGATTCGTGTAAAGGCGTCCATGATGGAAATTGAAAAGACTCTTGAAATAATTCCATTAACCGATCCTGAAGTTAAACCAGTAGTAATCGCAACTATTGCAGATGTTAAGATTGAGCCAGTTTCTTAATAGATTTAATGTTTACGCGTAGTTCTGCGCTTTTTTCCACCACGTTTAGTCCTTCTGCGACGTCTAAGACCACCATTTAATCCTTTTTTCGTTAAGTTCCGTCCAAACGATCGTTTATCTCTTTCACTACCCTCTGACAACTCCGAACACGAAAAGTCAAAGAGTAAAATATTCTTTACACCCATTCCCCTTAAAAATGTGACAATTGTGGATAAACGAAGTAAAAAATCTCCTTCACTCTTTGTAGAACCTCGAGTCATAGTGGCTCCAGGTCTTTCCGATACAATCAATGAATGAAGATCCGGTTGACCCACCGCATTGATTGCAGTGATCTTATAGTCTTCAACACTTTCAAGCCCTTCACCATCAGACCTACCAAACTCTTTATTAATGATAGGCTTCCCAGATTCATACTGTACAACTTTAAACCCTTTATCGGTGTAACGAAGCATGTTACGCATATCCAGATCTTCTTCTTTTTTCAATTGACTTCGGATAGTAGGTATCGTGTCGGATTCTATCCTTTTTAAAGATTGAACAAGGGGTGTGAGTTTAGAACCTATCTCTTCATATTTTAGTTCTGGACTACCAAATACTTTATGGATTGAGTCATTCGCTATTTTCATCTCCTCTCCTGTAGTTACATTACAGACCCCTGGCGTTACTGCACTTACCTTTATGATCCGCATACCTTCTGGGACTATAAATGTTGGTACATCATCATTTTCAATCGACATTAGCCCATGAAGTGTTATTGATAGAACCAGCGTCTCTGGAAACTTCATTATTACTAACGTATAAAGTATCCGAATTGAAAATTGTTGTGGAAACATAAATGGGAGTCAAATCTGAAGGATTAAAGTTCAAGTATTCGTTGTATTCCACTCTCGCCTTTTTCCTTGTGGCGAACCCAATTACATTCAAGTTTGTGAATTCATTGATTCCAGGTGTTGCAATCAATGGATGCCCTACAGCGTTTGGTTTCATTCTTCATTCAATAGTCTTTTTCGGTGTGCTTTACGGTCTTATGAGTTTACCGAGCGACCGAGAGTAGATCTATCTGCTTGTTATAAATCTTGGTCTTCAATCGTTGTACGTTTGCCTTTGCGGCGTCTAGCCTAACAAATATAGACCTGTATTCTGCTAAACTTTTGTCTTTTTTTGACCACTCTGCAATCCGATATTTCCAGTCTTCTTTCTTCTTCTCATCCACCTCCTCCTGCAATTTCTTCAAATCCTTCTCTGCCTTTTCAAGTCTGTATTCTAGGGTATACATTTTAACAATGATTACAGTTTATTTCATCAAATTCAATCCATTTTATGAGTTTACCGAGCGATAGAGATTAATGACGACGAGTTTTCTTGGAGCCTCGCTTTGCACGACGAGTTCCACCATTCTGTTTTAAGAACCTGATTATTGATTCAAGGTCTTTTACCGTTTGATAAGCACTTGCTTTTTTAGGGTCTTCTCTCTCATCCTTGAATTCCATAAGAGTTTTAATGTCTCTATCTGACTTGCCTGGAAAGAGTTTTTTAAGTTTCTCCTTTGCGGCCTCAAGTTTCTTCTCTGCTGTCTTAATCTGCTTTTCCAAGCTAGGCATTTATTATACGCTCTGAATAAATTCCCAGTTGAGATAGTCACAAATCTTCTTCCAAATCTGATCGTGAGCTATCAATCGGTCTCGTGATTTCAACAATGGAAAGAACACTTTGTATTCATCTAAGTCCAGCAACTCAAAGAACTTGTACAAAATGTAGGAATAACTCAGAAAGTTCGTTCGGTCATTCGGACAATACAATAAGAAAGGTGCTTGAATTTCCTGAAACATCGCTCTAACCTTTTCCTCAATTTCAGGGGTAATGGTTGGTGGAGGATTACCATTCAATCTACTCAAAATATGGGCTCGGTGTTCATAATACTTTGACCTACCTAACTTCTTCAAAATCTGTCTCGTATCTTCTTCAGACAAATCCGCAATATTATCAATCCTACGTTTCTTGATTTCCAGAATCACTTCATTCATCACTTCTTCAGGGATAATGGTAGATTCTTTGGCTTGAAACTGGTTCAAAATCTCATTCAAATGATTGATCTTCTTGTAGGCATAGTTATTTCTTTCCTTAGGAGGATCACGGAAACTTGGAAAATCGGAAACAACTAATGCATACTCTTCAGAACCACAAGAAGGACAGACTAAAATACCTTCTGAACTGATTTCTTCACGGGCTACATTACACGCAGAACAATGTTCGGTCAGTAATTGTGACGCTTCAGGACCATTACTCAACTTCATACGAGATACATACTCGTCAAACATCTGCTTCTTAGTTAACCCCGCATCCACAGCTGGCGTATTTGCGACAAAGAATTTGAGGAAAGTATTGGTCTCTTTAGTTGGAGCTATAGAAGGACTAGATCCATTGGTTTCCTTTCCGTAATAATCAAGCAGAATATCCATATTTTTCATGTAATATTCTTCAACTGGATTAGCCTTAGAAAGTTCCTCTTCAATCTCGCGAATCTGCAAATCAATCTGTGAACACTTTACAATTTCAGTAAGTTCAATGGACGTACTCAAAGTTTCTCGCTGTTCCCGAAGTGAGTCCAACTTAGTTTTCAGTTCATCCTGCTTTGTTTCAGAAGATCTCAAGCCCTGAACTTGCTCTTGATGAACTGAATCTAACGTTCCCATAGAAGAGCTACTTCCTATCTCCCGTGTCTTCCGAATTCTGAATACGTCCATTTACAAACTCTTCAGTCTGCTTCCTGAAGACCGGATTTGTAAACATGCAAGGTCGTTGTCTCTTCATTGTAATAAACATAGATTCATAAGGTAATCTGTAATGTGACGTAACATAGGTTAGAGTTAAAAAAGCAGAACGATTGATTCCACATTGACAATGAATAAAGACCGTATTGGATCCAGGCTCACGTAAAAATGACGTCAGAGTTTGTTCAAATTTAGGATACCAGTCCAAAATATTACTAGTCAATGAATCTTCAGCATTCAAACATATATAGCGTGATGGATACAAATTCTTAAACCAATCAGGTGAATGTTCTGGATATGCGCAGTTAATAACGTGTGTGATTCCATATTTACGAACAAATGAAGGAGTAAGCATTTCACCTGCTCCTACTAGCAACCGAGGATAGAACCATGCAGGGGGTTCAAATAGATATCTAGGTTGAAGAAACTGCATACTTCTTTAAACACTCTTGTCTTTAATCGAGACAAACCCTGCCTGTTCATATCGCATCAGTATATGTGGAGGTAATGGAGCAGGAGGAGCTTCTTTGTATCCTCCAGAATGACTATAATGAATACCTCGAAGATGTTTGAGTTTTTGAAAATAGTAATAAATCCATTCAAGAGCCATCACCAATGGTTTTCCATTAGTAATTTCTCCATGAAATGAAATTCCTTTTCTCTTCACAAGACCCGATTCAATCAGTCGGATCGCAATATAGGTTGTGTATTTTCTCAATGGGATTTGGGTGAGTTGAAATGGATGATCACATACAAGTTTTTGAAACTCGGGGACTAATTCAGGAATCAGATCGGGTATACATTTAAGGTTATAATATCCATAGTAAACTTCATCTTTAGAAATGGGAACACTCAGAGTGTCGTGAATAAACACACGACACGCAGAACATTGATGTGGAGTCATTATTGTTTTCGAGATTTCTTTAATTTACGAATCTGGATTCGTTTTTTACGGAATGTAGTGCGTTTAGACTTCTTGGATTTACGGGTCTTTTTACGACCACCTAATGTTCCTTCAGGAACTAAGTGAGCTTTATACCACTTTACATCTACAATCTTTTTACGAGTAATTGGATCTATGAACTTTGATAGTCCTCGTTGTAATAAGTTTTGCAATGAAGAAGGGAAGTAATAACTTTTTTTTGCAATTGTTCCTCCTTCACCTACAATCTGTCCTACAACTGAACCTTCTTCAATATCATCCGATGAAATTGCATCACCTGATCCAGCTTCAATGTCTTTTGAAGGAGGAGATGCTGGAGGTGTGATAAATGTTGAGGGATCTGGAGGAGGTTGTTCTTGATCATTTGGAAAGTTTGAATAGATAGTTGCAACTGCTCCTGTATCTGCATCTACATTACGAATTGCAATATCGTCATCATCACCCTCTACTACATAGAGAATCATATCACGAGGATGCCACGCTAAATAGATTGGATAGTAAAAAGACGATTCAACGCCCATACCATCAATTCTCATTCCATTTCCATTACCTGCTACTGTAGTGACTACACCTTGAGGTGTGACCCTACGAATACGATGGTTATCAAAATCAGCAACATAGATATTTCCATCTGTACCAATTACAAGTCCCCAAGGTTGATTAAAACGCGCTTGTTCTCCAGTTGCATCTACCATTCCACTTTGTTGTTCATTTCCTGCAAAGACAGTAGCTTTGTCATCAACTCCAAGTTTTGCTCTGTAGATACAGTGTTTTGAAGGTGAAGTTGAATAAATAAATCCAGAGTCATCCACTGCAATTGAATATACAAAGTAATTAAGTAGTTTAGGAATTACAGTGACTTCTCCTGCACTTGTAATTTTAATCACATGACTACCATCAATATTGCGATCTACTACATACACTGTTCCAGCTGAATCAATGGTAAAACATAACATACGATCAAAAGGTGCTTTAAATCCACGTCCTTCATTCGCACTCGCAAATGTAGTTACGTTTCCTTGAGCGTCCACTTTACGAATCGCATTATTTCCTCTATCAAGCACATATAGGTTTCCACGATAGGATACAACATCTATAGGTTTATTAAATGTAGCCTGATTAGCAGCTCCATCTTGAAACCCAAATTCTCTTTGACCTGTAAGTAAACTGGAATTTGAATCTGTACCAAGCTTCAAGATAGCGTGATTAAACTCTGGAACATCCTCAGCACGATAATTATCAAAATTAGATATGTAGATATTTTGAAGATCTACTGCGATCGGATTCGCGTTCCTAATCTGCATTATAGTTTGTAGTCAAAAAAATGTTTACCAACTCGTCTCCTTTTCTAGACGTCTGTCCCAGATTGGGTCGGTGAAGGGTGTTTCAGGAGTTGTTTCTGATTGAGGAGGAGCAAACTTTAGAGCGATTTTAAGTCTATTGTTTTCAGAACCGTAATAGTATGCTTGAACGTATTTTCCGCAAAACTTTTCAAGTTGTTCAAGAAGTGAATATTCATTCAAAACACTTTCAGTATCAAACTTGATTGAACGGAACTTTATTGTACCATCCAAAGTACAGAGTTCAATTTGAGGATCAATCCTTGCTTCTAAACACTCTATAAATGATTGTTTAATATTTCTTGTACGAGCGGCATCCATTAAAAGAGAGTTCAAATAGATTGAAAACTCTATTTTACCTTGTTGGTTTCGTAGTTGTATGAGTTCTCTAATATCTTGATCAGAGAGAATAGGAGTCATTTTGTATAAGTTAATTCATTCTGCTTAAATGTCTTCCATTTTATCCCAGAAAACTGAGTAGAAAGACGTTAAGTAAATGTGACACAACTACAGCGGCAACTCCTAATGCACCTGCCCCTTGCCAAGAGACAACACCTCCAGAGGTATATGCGTTAGGAATGTATCGGAGCAGCAAATCACGAGGAGCTGACATAGACAATGCTACGGTAGCCAAAAAGAATGAAACATACAATGTCAAGTTTGCCCACATCAATCGCATCATGGGAAGACTTGGCTTGAAAGAAGGAGCCATATGGGTTCTCTGAATGTGATCTGAACCAGATACACCTGCCATTGGAGGCATTGACTGAGGCATCTGAGGAGAAGGGAGGAGGGCGTCAAGTGAAGTTTGGTCGTCCATTGTTTATGAAGGAGACGGGATTTCACACGTCGCATCTTCCACGCGGTATTTGTAGCACTTTCCATCTACCTTCACTGTTTTTGAATCAATCTCTTCTAAAGGAACACCTAAAATTCTGTAGGTAGAATAGTTACGATGGAATATCAATACTGAAATACCCAGTCCGATGATAAATGAAAAGAAGGGACCTGCGCGTTCAATTGCTTGCGTGATGTTAATCATTACTTCTTGTTGAGACTTGCGAGTAGGTTGAATGAGTCTGCCTCGGCACCACAAGGAACTTCAATCGCGTTTGTGCGAACACATCCAGTATCCGTATGAAAGATATCATGATCATGTGGTGTAGGAACGGCGACCTCTTTTCGACTAGGAGGGATGATAATACATGCGATTAGCATACCTACAATGACTCCCGCTGAGATCCACGTGAGATGAAACATTACTCTTAAGTAGGAACAACTTTTGGAGCAGCTGCTTTAGAACTCCTATACTTGAAATAGGCCAATGCAATTGGAGTGAGAAATAAGCCTGAATACGGAACTACAATTGAAATAGCTGTCAATACATATGCGGTGATTGTGTTCCCTGTAATAATCAATAAATGATAGGTGACTGCAATGCTGAATACCCAAAGCATTGTTAACATAAACTGACCAACATATCCAAGTGCACTTAAGATTGTACCTGAAGGTGTTAGGCTTGACAAATCAGGTGCTTCAAATTCAGGTTTCTTACCTGCTTTAACTTTTTGACCATCAGGAATAGCTACTGTATAACTTCTTCCAGTTTTTTCATCTTTGTACTTCAATGTTAAACGACGCCCTGTAATAATGTTAGAAGATGACTGTTTCTCAGCTACTCTTTGTTGAAGTAAACTGGACTCCAACTGATTTTTATTGAAATTGATACATTTCTCATCTGAAGCAGAACCACAAATTTCAGTTGCTTTTTTCTTGATTTCACCCTTCTCATCATCTGTCAATACAACATCCCTTTCACCTGATAGTAAATCTAGAGCTGGAACAAGTGAATTATCTGCAGTCAAATCTAGATATCCTTGTTTCGCTTTATCTTGCATAGATTTTGTAATGTCAGTGGTTTTACTCTCATCACCCCACGTAGCTTGTTGAACTATAATACCCATTGTTAGTTAGCAAACACGAAATTCGCAAGCCCACTAACGATTCTCAGGAAATTGATGGCTTCTACATAGACACCTAAATTGTAAGTGTAAGCAAAAATTACGTTATCTCCATTTGTATTACGAACTACTGTTACGATCGTATCAGGGGGATACAAAGGAGTTCCATCTGGATTTGTTAAAGCTCTCTGAGCCGCTGTAACTATCACTGGATTGGGTGAAAACAATGTAGATTTCAATACACAAATAGTTTCTTGTGTAGCAATACCTGCAGCTGTTGGAAGAGGCTGCTGTAATGTAAGACGTAGAACAACTTTATTAAACATACTACCATTTATCGCTCCGCTAGGCTGATATAAGTCATTGTTTAGTGCAAATGAATACATGTAGACTCCTGGAATCTCAGGTGCATTTCCAGTAGTATGTTTGTACATTTGTAGAAGGGAAAAGTAAGATGTAGGCTTTAATGAAAATCGTTCTTTACCATCCAATAGAATCTGACCTTGAGTTACAGCATCACGAGGATATACTGAAGTTATTTGTAGCTGACCACTTGAATATAAATAGGTCTGAGTTTGTGTAGAGTATATATCTGAAGAATAGGGATTATTAGTGGTTCCTGTAGTTGTAAATGGAGCCCGATAAGGATCGTCCCAATTTGTATAGTTATCCCAATCATTCGTCAAAATCTTATCAGATCGTTGAGTAGACCAAACAATACGAGTTACCAAATTAAAGAAAGGAATCTCAATATCCGAATTTCCACCATACTGACCTGGATTATTTACAAAGGTTACAGTCTTCACTAGGAATGTCTGATCTGCAGTTGCCAGTTGAGCCATTTCCATCTCGGTCAAATAAATGAAGTTTCCCTCTAAATACGGATCTGGGAAAAAGGTTGTCAATGTTGGATTAGTAGGAGCACCTGTAACAGTGGGTGGACTAAGAAATCGCCCGATTGAATCATAATCTGCATTTGGATTTGATGAATTATAGTTTGTCATTACAGGACGAATACGTTGACCGTAGGTTGCATTTAATGGATTAACATCTATAACCGTATACAATTCATTTAAAGGCCGAAGTGTTACATTGATCGCAATATCTGAGTTCTGCATTGATACTAATGGAAGAGCCATACCTGGATTCTCACAAAACCAAAAGTGAAGTGGAACAACTAATTGACGTGAACGAATTGATGGTTCAGGTGTCTTTGTATTCGGAATGCCACCTGGAAAGTTCAACGGTGTAATTGCATGAGGATATTGATTGATTCGATCATACGCGTTTGCAGGATCATTTACTTCAGTAACATTTCCTATCATTTCATCTACAATCTTTCGTTTATTTGGATCATGTGTCATATAAGAGTATAATTTAAGCCATTCGCCTGTAAGACGTTGAAGAACCTGACCATTTGCAGTAATCTCCACATGATCAATCATATTATATCCAATATTTTCAATCCACTTGAATTCATATCCAATCGCAGTTGAACGAGGATCATATCCACTAGGAGGAGCATTTACACCTAAAGAATAGAGAGGTGACCAAATATCAGGTAAAGTCAAAACTAAATAGGTATCATGTAACATCTGCGCATAGCGATCAATCCGACACGAAATAGTTCGTTTAGTCGTTGGTGCAAACTCCAAATTAGAGCTACTAAACGTCATTCGGATTGCTTCCATAGCAAAATTAGTGTGTCGCCGATAGACTGCCCTAAAATGTGTCATAGATGGATTTCCATTAATCAATTCGTTCTGAGCTCCAATTGCAGCAAGTTGAAGTAGACCTCCCGGCATATTGTGTTAGTATGAGATTAGACTAAATAGGTTGTAGTCGCAGTATTCGCAGGAACACAACAATCTGAAGTATATGTTGTTCCTAATGTAGCTGGACCCAATGTATTGATACCTACACCTCCAACAAATCGAATGTATCGATGAGCTTCATTTGCAAGAACACCAATATACATAGTATTAGTACGTCGTTTCTGTGGAGGAGGAGCTACTGCTAATGATCTAGCAATAATCTTACGCTTCTGATTTGTCAGATAATCTTGAGCTGAGTTGACTTGCATTTGTGATTTACGGAGAGAAAAGACTATCAGTATAATGAGGTTTGTTCTTATTAGCACACACGTAGACCAGACAACTGGTTATTCAAAAGTTGTCTATAACCTTCTTGGACAACTCGCAACACTTGCTCCTCAAGTTAAAACGTATCATTTTGGATTTCAGCGCCATCCATCTCATTCAAGTATTCGAACAGTTCCTAAAGGTGTAATCTCCTATGATGCAGCTGCAAATGAAGATCCTAAAGAAGAAGGTTTTGGATTCAATAAAATTCACGAGTACTTGGAGATGGTGAATCCAGATATAGTTATGATATACAATGATCCACTTATTATTCATCGATTTATTGAGTCGATGAAGTTTGACAAAGAAAAATCAACCTACAAGTTATGGTTATACATTGATCAGGTCTATGAAGGCATTGCAAAACCTCTCATTGAAAGCATGAATAAAAATGCACATCGTATCTATTGCTTTACACCGTATTGGGCAGATATCTATTCAAAATATGATTCATTTCCAGACGTTAGAATTCTTGAGAACGCAGTAGATACAAGTTTGTTTTCTAAGACTCCAGAAGGAGCTCGATGTTCTGTTCGTTCTTCAATGAATCTTCCATCCAATGCAGTTCTAATGATAAATGTAAATCGTAATAGTCAACGTAAGAGACATGATCTTGCTATTATGGGATTTACAGAATTGATTACTCGAGATCCATCAAAGCCCTATTATTACATGGTTGTAACAGGTCTTAACGGTCAGCAAGGTGCTTACCATGATATTCATCGTATTTTTACAATGGAACTCAAGCGTCGCGGAGTAGATCCTAATGACTTTGCAAAACGATTGATGTTAGTAGATACATCTGCAAAAGCTCTTCCAGATTCGGCAATCAACGAACTTTATAATGCAGCAGACATAGGTGTGAATACTTCAGATGGTGAAGGATTCGGACTCTGTCAAATTGAACATCTATATACTGGAGCTCCACAACTTGTTACTGATATTGGAACCTATCGTTCATTTATGGACGAGACAGTTTGTGGTTTTGTTAAACCAAATGATCGAATTTACTTTTCCGGAACAATGCCTCTTGGATCATGGGCTCCTACATTTAGTTACATTGATATAGCAGATACAATGACAAAAATGATTGACAACCTTCCAGCTCTCAAGAAAGCAGCTTCAAACTATAAGTTCAAGACTTGGAAGGAAGTGTGTGCTTCGTGGTTAGAGGACATTAAGTCAGAAATCGTATCGAATTAGGAGTTACTAGTTCACCCATTCTCAATAAACGTTGATTGTCATCCCATGCAGGTCCATCAAAGACTTCTTTTGAATCAGGATCTAGAATTAATGAAATTCCTTTAATTAATACTTTCTGAAGACGACGATGTTTTTTAGATGTATTTCGAAGAACCGTTGCATCAGTGTCTTCATTTTTAATATTAGGTCTGAATGCTAAGTCTTCTCCAGTTGTAGTTGAGTCAAATCGCATACAAGAAACCACTGGACGTTCACGAGCATGAAGCTTTCGATGAATTTCACAATCAATCGCAGATTCTTTTAATAATAACGACATGCGCTGACCAATGCGTTCCTTTTCGAAAGCCGTTTCGTAAAGGTATTCATCTGTAGACATGAACTTTTCAACTGGATCTCCTTCGTATCGCTTGATCACCATATCATTACGACGAATCGCAACAATGTTAGGATATTCAGCGGATTTCATCTGATTCTCCGTAAATACAGAGAGATAGAAACTGACCTTGACCGTTCGTTCTTCCAATGGTAAGGTTGCATGAGAACAAATACGAATTGCACGACCTATAACTTGATCATGTCTTGCTGGAGTCCAATGTGGTTCCATAATATGAACGTGTCTCACATTGTTCAAAGTAATACCTTCTGCACCTGACGCTGATGCCATCAACAATTGAAGAATCTTCTTCGGTCTCTTTTCAACACTTTCTTTCAGTGAAGCAGGGAAGTTTTTAGAATACACTCCATTGAAAATTTGACGTGTCAAGTCTCGCTCTTCAGCCTTCTCTTCACCCGTGTAAAAAGTATACGCAGGTCTGTCATCCAGCATTTCAGGATCTTCTACCCACTGATTTGCTTGACGAACTAATTTATAAGGCTGCCATCCTGCTGTGTCCAAAACAGCAGACAAAATCCCTAATCCTTCCAATGAACGATATTGAGAATACACGAACTGATTACTTCCGAGTGATGCCTTGATATTTGTCAAAATTCGTAACATCTTAGGACTGAAAGTTTCTAAAGCTTTTTCAGATAGATAACGTTCAGGTGAAGCCTTAAGTTTCTTGATAACTATATCTGCATCTTCCTTTTGAGGCTTCTTTTTCTCAGATTGAACTTCACCTGAGGGTTCTTTGATAGCTAATTCAGGGGGAAGTGCATAGTCACAGACAAGACGAGTAGGAACACGAAAAGTGCTCAAATCTTCATCCAGTTTATTACGTCCTCGTTTTGAATCAATCTTCATTTCAATCCAACGCACTTCAAGATACCGTATGAACTGTTCATCAGACATAGGGACTTTTTCAAGTGTTTTATCCAAGTCAATTCTTCGTGGGAGTAATCGTTCATCAGCACCTTTGAAATACGAAACTAAACCTTGAATACGACGACGAAATAGCATTGGATTTTTGATATTCAATCCATCGAGAAACAATCCTGCAAACTCTTCATAATCAGTTGGAAGACATTCAAGCTGTTCAGTGGTGACACGTTCTACTGCGATTTCACCTCCTCCTACATCCGTCTCTATTTTTGACTTGACAGATGCAACCCAATCCGAAGGCTGAGCAATAAAGGGTAAATCCTTCATATACTGAACAGCCACTCTGTCTCCATCTCCATTGTAGGTTGAACGAAATTGAGGAGGATTTCGTGTAACCATCACATACTTCTTCAATGCATTAAACTCAATTGTATCGACTTCAGGAATCGCACGGAAAGCTTTGGTAATTTTCTCTTCATCCCACGTTGGAATGGTCTTGAAAGGTAAAGTAATTCGTTCAATCGGTCCACGAAGAAGGTTCATCATGTAAGATATTTCATTAGGTGAGTTAATGATTGGAGTTCCAGATAACAATACAATCTTACATCGTTTTGCATTGTAGAGTTTATCGTAAAGTTTTCCAGTGATTTCAGACTCATTGATAACACGTGAAATCAAGTTATGGGCTTCATCTACAATGACAACTGAATCATCATACATTCCATCTTTAATATATTCATCAATGTTGGAGGTTGAAAGACCGTTGTAACGAATAAAGTTGAAACGTTGTTCAAGAACATCCTTGATTTGCTCACGAATCGCTTTCTTGTCTTGAGTTGAAAAGCTCTCGAAGTTTGGAGTTTGACTTGGAGTCGTAATGTAAATCTGATTATGTTTATCCATAAACTTATCTGAAATACCTAGTCTCTTTCCTTCAGCCCTTACTTCCTCGGTCAATGTACGTGTAGTCCAATGATTTTCAACTGCATAGATTGGATCACCACATTTCTGAAGTTCCTCACGAAAGTTGGGTTCTAGTGATGCAGGCAACATCACATAGACTTTACTGGTGCTCAACAAGGACTCAGCGACTGCAATGGATGAACATGTTTTACCAGATCCTAAACCATGATAAACTAAAACACCTCGATACGGTGTTTCAATCTTCAAGTAGTCTCGAATGATTTTTTGATATGGGAATAATTCTCGTCCAGTTCCAGTTCGTTGTAAACAAAGATCAATGTTCTTGTCTTCTTCGTCCAATGGGTCTTTATCCTTGGATCGGTAGTCTGATTTAATGAACATTCGTGTGATCGCATCTGAAAAGGCCTTTCGATTGGGAAGTACAAATGCCTTTGAAGCCATCATTGTGTTTGTCGCGGAACTTTTTACGGTGCTTGATACAATGGATTTAACCCGACGAAACCATCGTATGTGGATGGTGACTATCTATCTCTTTTTAATGGCTACATTCATCTATTTGAAACCGTCCGTCGCCTTTGGGCGTGAAGGAAGGATTCGCCCATTTGGGGCAACCGAACGTGAGGCAACTGTATTTCCTTTATGGTGGTGGGTATTTGTGATTAGCGTTGTAGCCTATTGCGTTACAGTCTATTTAGCTGGATTTAGGTTTACTTCGTAGTTAATATAATGATCTGTTCGTCTTTCTTCCAGAAAGTTATAATAGCAAGCTAGTATTGGAATATACACGTGTTTGTCCTTATATTTTTCGTAAATTTCTTCAATAAAGAGCCCATCTGCCCAGTAGAGTTCTTCTTTCCAAACACCACACATATATGCTGGAATCACATACTGTGCTGTATCAATCTTACGTAAACGGGGTTCTTCACCTCCCAAAATTCCACCTGGTTTGTTTGCAAACATATCCATTCGTAGTTGATCAAATGTATAAAAATGATCTTCTTTCATTTGTGGAAGTATCTCCCAGAAGTTAGGATGAATAATGTTATCGTCGTCCAAAAAATAGATAAGACCTGATTTAACTTGATCTAACCCTGCATTTCTTTGTGGATTTCCAGAGATACCTCCTGAAACTCCAAACTCAACGATCTTTGGATGATTGAACATACCAGTAAAAACACCGTTCGTTTTTGTAACATCATGAACAATTATCCATTTATTGACGTGTGTGAACTTAATAGAATTAAAAATTTGTTTAAGATTCTGTGGACGACAACAAGGAGTAATAATGGTAAGCATTATGTATCTCTCCACTGGATGTTTAGATAGTTTCAAAGGTATCAATGACAGATCTAAGTTCTTCAATCATGCGTTTCCTTTGAACGTGATGAGGTCGTACAAGATAATCACATTCTTCAAAACTCTTCCATGCAATTGCTGAGATCTCTCGGCGTTGCATTGGAGTGAATCGCTGTGTAAGATTAACCATCTCAGGATGTTTCAGTAATCCTACAAAATATACATGTCGATATGTAATTCCATTCAATCCTTCAAAAGTCTCTTCTAATCGTATGTTCTTTAAGACTACGTACGCATCTCGGGAAATATTAGTCTCTTCCCAAAATTCACGAATCGCACAATCTACATCTGATTCTCCTCGTATTCTTCGTCCCTTTGGAAATCCCCATTCAGGTTCACCATATACAGATGGGAACTCTGCAACAAGTTCCTTTAAATTCAGCTTATCATATTTAATTTGTGATTGAGCATAATCATTCCCTGAATTATCATCTCCCCACACAACCCTCCAAGCCATATCAAAAGGTAAATTTGCAATCATAGCCTGTTCTGCAATGGTCATATTTCCAATTAACTTTCCAATATACTCTTTATCATCTATATCATACTTTCCACGCATAAACTCTGCAAAGCTCATACTGTCTTTTCTCCTTATCATTACGAGTCGTGTGTCTGGAGGTTTTATTGGAAGAGAGGGTGTATCAACTAAAATAATTCCACAAGATAACACTGGATCGTTACATGATCTAAATAGATGGCCTTTGGCTCCACAGTTGTTACAATACATTACTGTCTGTGTTTTTAGAGGCTGAGCTATTCGTTTTTCCATTGTGTCTTAAGACAACTTCCTTTGTAAGTGATACATAAATGGGATTGTTCTCCTCAAAACCAACTCCTTCTCCGTCTCTATTGGGTTCAACAACACCCACGCCTTCATTGGCTTCATCTGTGAACTCAGCAGGTACTGGTTTTAACTCAATGGGTATGGGGTTTAAAATTTTAGTTGTTATCATAGGTCTTGGATTAGTTATATTCTCAGCTATTCTGATCTATAATGCAGTAGCAGCAGCTAATGGAAAACCTGGTGTCAAAATAGGAGCACCTTCTGTTGCGGATCAAGCTCCACTCCCTCTAGATGGTAAAAAGTTAACTACAATTCCTGCAGCGAATGTGGCGATCAGTGATGGAGCAGATAATGGAGTTCAGTTTTGGATGTATATAAAAGATTGGGATTATCAGTTTGGTAAGAAAAAGAGTATTTTGTTTCGAAAGGATTCTACTAATTCTAACTTCAGAAATCCTGATATCTCTCTTCACGAGACTGATAATAGTTTGAATGTGAGTGTTTCTATTTACCCTGCTTCCTCTGGAGCCGGAGCTGCTAGTTCACCTGCCGCTTCAAATAGTGGATCTGCTACAGGTGATTCATACACATGTACAGTTGAAAACGTCCCTCTTCAAACATGGTTTGCAGTGTCTGTAACTGTATTCCAGCGTAATCTAGATATCTATATCAATGGTAAGTTAGTCAAGTCTTGTGTATTACCTGGAGTTCCTCGTCCAGCTGCAGGAGACATTCTAGTTGGAGCAAATGAAGGTTTTTCTGGTTCAGTTTGTAACGTTCATTCATACCCTAAGATGTTAGGACCAACAGATGCAGCAGCATTCTTTGCCCTAGGAACAAACTGTGCAACTTTCGCACAGCCTTCAGGTAATTTAGATGATAAAGGATTTAGTATTTTTGGATATACATTCATCATTAAAGATAAATCGGGTAAAGTTGTTCAAAGTTCATCTCTCTAAAGCATAATGCGAATTCTTCTTAAGTGTCCAACTCGTTCTCGTCCTAACCAGTTCATACGGGTTTTGAATCAATATATAAAATTAGCTAATCGCCCTGATCTCCTTGGAATTTGTATTTCATGTGATCAGGATGACTTAACGATGACACAAACAAATGTTCAATATCAAATCAAAAATATAACACATAATGTTGCTTGGTCTGAGATTTATTACGGTAATAGCACTAATAAGATTGAAGCAGTAAATGCGGATATGTCATCAATCAACTGGCCTTGGGAAATGGTTGTAATTGTATCTGATGATATGGTTCCTCAGGTTAAAGGATATGATGATGTATTACGAAGTCATATGATTGCGAACTTTGCTGATACAGATGGTATCTTATGGGTAAATGATGGAACTCAAGGTGAGAATCTGAATACAATTTCAATCATGGGACGAAAAATGTATGACTCTTTTGGATACCTCTATCATCCTGCATATAAAAGTCTCTTTTGTGACACTGAATTTACAGACTTATGTAAAGAATCTTTGGCTTCTAAGTGTACCTATATACCCTATATGTTGATTCGACATGAACATCCAGGAACTGGTTTTCCACAACGAAATGATGCCCTCTATGCTAGAAATAACTCATTTTGGTATACAGATTTAATTACCTATATTTCTCGTAAAACATATAAATATGATTGGACTATCATGATTCCTACAATTGTAGGTCGAGAATCTAGACTCTATATCCTTCTTGAATCTATTGAAGAACGCCGAAAACGTATTTGTCCTTCACTAAAAGTTGAAATTCGTCTTTCATTTGATAATCGTGAAAAGAAGATTGGAACTAAACGTCAAGAGCTTCTCATGGGTGTTAAAGGAAAATATATGTCTTTTGTAGATGATGATGATTTATTGACAGATGCCTATTTTGAAGATGCACTTGCAACGATTCAAGGAAACTATGATGTTTGTCGTCTTCGAGGTCAGATGAATCAATATACATTCACACATAGTCTTGAGAATACTTTGGATAAACCCATGTGTGAAGGTGATGTATTTTTACGTCCACCCAATCATCTCAATATAATGTTGTCTGAAATTGGAAAGTCATTTTCATTTGGAAATGCTGTTCGAGGTGAAGATTTAGATTGGACTATTCGTTTAGCACAGTCTGGTACCCTTCGTAGAGAATACACTTCAGATCCATCTAGAATTCATTATATTTATAATCTAGGAGGTCGAACTATTTCCCCTGAAACAGCTGAAATGCAGAGAAAGACAAATTACCAAACAATGCTAAAAACTGTATGGCTTGAAGGAGGTGCTGTTCTTCCTAATTCTGAATCTAGAAATCGTCCTGAAGGACTTCGTCTAAGTGCTAGAGGGTTTGTTTCTAAGTAAAATGTAATGAGTACATTTACAATTATTGCGGCTGTTGTCGCTTTTATACTAGTTGGATTGATTGTCTGGCGTGTATTTGGTTCTAAAAAATCAACAGACGCTATCGATCTATTAGTAGGATCCATTTCAGGTAAGGAGTTAAAAACTGTACCAGGTGATAAGTTAACTCGATCATTTAATCAGAAAGAAGGTGCTACATTCACTTATTCGGGTTGGATTCTAGTTAAGGATTTCACTTATAACTATGGACGAAAACGAGTGATCTTTACAAAAGACGATTGTCCAGGTTTGTATTTGGATACAACTTCTAACTCTCTGTTAGTTGTTATCAAAACGTACTCAGATACACCTGAAACTATCTTAATTTCAAACATTACTGCGAATAAATGGATTCACTTTGCAATTGTAGTAGATCAAGATTCAGTCGATATTTATATTAATGGTGTAGTTCGACAACACCACACACTTCTTCAACTTCCAAAGCAGAATGATAGTGCTATCACAATAGGATCAAATGGGGCAGGAGGATGGGATGGTGTTCTTGCAGAGCTTCAATATACACCTAGGTCATTATCAGCAGGAGAAATAGCTGCATTGACAGAGAATGTTCCTAAGAATGATTTAACTGTTCCACCTTCAGGACCTCAGTATTATGACTTAACTTGGTACGTTGGACGAACTTAATTCTTGATAGGTTGTAATGAGCGCAGGCGGTCAAAATAGTCTTGCTTCAGGTAATATACCAGCATTTGTAGGTGCACAATCTATGCGTCTTCGTGATGCTTCAGATATCACTGCACGCCTTCGCGTTCAGGGAATGTATCAAATGTTCAATTCAACCAGACCCACGGCGTTCCGTAATCGTGCTGAAACTGGATATAATTCATTCCTTCAATTTCTTCAAGGAAGAGACGAAAGTTGTGAAGTATGTGCAGGATTACCCTATCAACCTCTCACTGGTCTTTCGTTTCGGAACTAGATTTTAGTTTCTTAATAGATGCCTTTGCTTTCTTTTTAGAAGTTGAATCATCCGGATTGTATGTGAAAAAGTTCTCCAAAAACTTCTTAGAATTTCTATCTTTACTAAGTTCTTCAAACAATTCAGCTTTACTACGTTTCATCTCAATAAAACTTTCTTGAATACCGATACACTCTCTGGGTGTCAATATATCAAAACGACGTTTTGTCTTAGAACTTGCAATATCTACCAATCTCTGAGCAATACAAAGAACATTAGCAATATTGTCTTCTTGTGCCCCTGAATAGAGGTATGCGAAGAAGAACTGAAGAGTTGTAGGAATACTTGCAACTCGAACTCCATTTTCCATCTCGTGATAACTGTGACATGCAGTCGTTTCATAAAATCGAAATAAGGATTTTGTTCCATCTGAATTCATAACATAGGTTCTTCGCGGGAGAATATCATTCTCTTCATTGACTTCCACCTTTTCACCTTTTGTTAATCGTTCAATGGTTTCGCGTTCAGCTAAAAGACCAATGGGTGTTGTCCAATTTTTATCAAGATGGATTTCAGCAGCACTTACACTCAACAAAACAACAGGCTCATTCTTCAAAAGTTTGAGAACTCCTTTTTGCTGTTCATCCGTAAGTTCTTCACGCTGCTTTGCGATGTTTTTATTACATGTAGTAGGATGAGCTTTATTTAAAAGTTGTAACCGTGAATACACCTTTTCCCAACGAGATACATCACCGTGAGGACGACTTAGTTCAAGATACATAGACATTCGCAAGAAGTTGACTGGAACATAGTGAATTCCAGCACGAGTTTCTGCCTGTTCCCATAAACGATCAAAGATTTCTTCATCTAACTGCGTAATATCTGCTACACCTGTAAAATCTGCAAAGACTTTAAAAGTTCCCAAGTGCATACCTGGCTTAACTTCAACAGACGCAATCCCTTCAGCTTTAAGTTTATTCGCAATTATCACCGAATGAGCTTGAGGCGTTTTACTAAAAAAATCATAATCGGGAACATCTTCTTCTGGATTGTAAAATTGATCTTCCTTAGGTAATAGATTGTTAATTGCAGTTCCTCCGTAGCAGAGAACACGATGATTTTTTAGAAAATCTTTCACGACGGCGAGGCTAGTGACAGTGCCTGGATCCGTTGCAGCTACACGATTGTTCTCTGATTCTAGGTCTTTCACAATTTTCTTGATATCCTCCATTAAAAATGGATGTGACTTTGTTTTTAATATTAGGAAGCATCAAGAATGCCTCCTAAGCGATACAATTTTCGTGCTCGTAAGACTCCGGTCGTTTGGGTAGATGACGACACCCTTAAGACCAAAAAAGAGGAGGAAGACCAAGACGATTCAGACTATATTCCAGAAGATGAAGATGAACCCGAATATGAGAGCGAAGAAGATGAAGATGAAGATGAAGATGAAGACGAATCTGAAGATGAAGATGAGTCCGAAGATGAAGAAGAATCTACTCTCAAGCTTCCTAAAGGTGCTAAAGTCTCAGTCAAGCTACATATTCACCAGTTCGCAGGAGGTAAGGGTAAGGGTCGAGTAGACATTGACGAACAAAGCGATGATGAATCTGAGGAAGAACAAGAAGAAGATTTCATTAAGCATTTGATGGATAAGTATGTTCGTCCTGAACGAGGAATGTCACCTGGACGTCGTGAAGGACGTCATCGAAAGGGTCGTGAAGATCCTGAAGAACCAGCTTTGGCTCTCAACGAAGAAGAAGAGGATTACTTTGAAGATCTTTCAAGATCTAAGAAGCGAAAGCTCAACGAAAAGATGAAAGGTCTTGCAAAGTTAGTCTCTGATGGTGAAGTTCCTTATAAATTTAGAGTGCTTGAACTTCCAATTTCAGATCAACTCAAGGCGTCTGTCATTCGTAAAATTGATATACTGAATGAGATGGATGTAGATGGTGGAGAAGTTCACAAACTCAAGACTTGGGTAGATGGATTTCTTCGTATTCCATTTGGAAAGATTGTTCCTCTTCCAGTTAAGTTTGCAGAGGATCGAGCTGGATGTTCAAAGTTCTTAGCAGATACTCAGGTCACAATGGACAATGCAGTCTACGGTATGAACGCTGCGAAGGCTCAAGTGATGCAGATCGTAGCTCAATGGATTGCAAATCCAACCTCTGTTGGAAATGTCATTGCTCTGAAAGGTCCTATGGGTGTAGGAAAGACGTCATTTGCAAGACATGGTGTAGCTGAAGTTTTGAAGCGTCCATTTGAGTTCTTCTCATTGGGTGGTGCTTCAGATTCTGCTAACTTTGTAGGACACTCGTATACCTACGAGGGAGCAACTTGGGGTCGTATTGCGGATGCAGTGATGTCAGCGAGATGTATGAATCCAGTGATTTACTTTGATGAGTTGGATAAGGTCTCTACAACGGCACACGGTGAAGAGATCATTTCAATGCTCATTCATTTGACAGATCGATCACAGAACTCTCATTTCCACGATCGATACTTTGCAGGTGTTGACTTTGATTTGAGTCAGTGTCTATTCGTATTCTCATTCAACGATGAGACCAAGATTCATCCGATTTTGAAAGATCGTATGCAAGTGATCAATTGCTCTGGATATACAGCTGAAGATAAGAAGGTCATTCTCAAACAATATGTATGGCCTCAAGTTCTAAAGCGTCTTAATATGGAAAATGATTTGACTATCTCAGATGAAGCAGTCAAGTTTATGATTTCAGAGTATTCTAATGAAGAAGAAGGTGTCCGTGTTCTGATCCGATCAGTTGAAACATTAGTTACACGAATCAATCTTCTCCGAATTGCCGATGAAAAAACAGCAAAGAGCTATCCATTCTACAAGGCAGTCAATCTACCCATGGCGATTACACCTGAAGATATTAAGGCACTCTTGGTTGAATCTAAAGTGATCAATGAGTCATGGCGTCACCTGTATACTTGAATCCAATCTTCGTCCTTAATTTGAAATGAAATCTCAGAAAGATTATCGTCTAATGTTGAGTAAATACATGTAATTGTTTTTCCTTTGACTCGAATATTACTACAGAACTCTACATAGGTAGAATGAAATAGAAACGGAACTGAAATACGTTTCGGACGATAGCTTCCACCATCAAGTACAACTACACAACTAAAATAATGCCGAGGGTGTTCTCCGATGACAAAATGCGTCAGAGCCCACAGCTCATTTTTAACTCGAACAGGTGCTCCTGATCCACGCAGGTGACTGAAGAACCAGGGTGTTGGATGGCGTGTATGAATATCTAACTTTGAACCACGATACTTTCCAATTTGAAGAGGAAACCAATGATAAATAACATCATCTGTTCCTGGAATTGCAAGCCAGTTCTTTTCACACTTTGATCCAGTTGGTGATTCCATAACAATACAATCGCTATATTTTCCAGTATCTGGATCATACTTTCCACGTAATATTGCATGATAAGGAACATATTCAGCAACCGTTGCTGCAAATCTCAATTCTCCTAATGAATCTTTATAAATACGCACGTCTTCAAGACCCTTTACACGCGCTTCAATTCTTGGTAAATTTGTAGATAAGTCATCCATTAATGTAATTTCCTTTGTAACTTCATTGTAACAAGCATTCTGTGTCATCACTGGATTTGTATCTGAATAGGATCCATCTTTCATTGTATACGTTGTATTAGTATGATTCAAATTGTAGTTCACAAATCGAATGTTATGATACGGTGGTGATAATGAAACATGTGATGGATGGAAATTAGGTCCGAATAAGTCCCGTGGAATTGGATAAGGTTTTGGCTCACCTTCTAAAATTTCAATATAAAAACGCATATTAGTATAGACATTATCCTGAAATGGTTTATTAGACATCAAATAGTTCATTGAATCTCTTAATGCTTCACGTTTAGTTCCTAAAGTATAATACTTACAGATAGTTTCTTCATATTCAAAAAGCCCTGAATACACATCTCGTTCAATAAACAGTGAATCGGTTGGAAAAGGAATCTGCTTACCTAAACGGATATAATGCATTGCCTTAAAAAAATCTCCTTTCATACGAAGATACTTAACAAGATGATATAATGCTTCAGACCGTTTAGGGTAGAATTCATATGCTTTTTGAACCCATTCTTCAAAGAGAATTGGATTTTTTAGAGTTTCATAACTTTTAGCAATCATGTAATGAGAATACCAAACTTCTTCATACCATCCTCCCATTTCAATACGTTTCTTATAGGCTTCAATTGATTTTTCCAACTCTCCCATTGAGTGATAAGTCTGTGCAAGATAGAACCAATATCGAACATTAGAGGGTTCATCTTCAACACCCTTCAATAGTAATTCTAAATCACGTGGAAACTTATTATCCTTGCATCCACCATCATTACGATCGTCAATATAAGCAATCTCTTTTGAAAGATGTTTAGATTCTCCATCCCAATATTCATGAGTTACACCACGACAGACCCAATCATAATCCATTCGAATTAAACGTGTATTTGGATATTGAAGATTTCCAGCAGATTGAATGAATGTGTATCCTAGTTCTCCAAGGGATTGTTGTTTGAGTGTTCCAGGAACAAAGACCATATCTCCATCCAATAATAGTCCATACGTTTGTTTCAGATCCCAATTCTTTGACTTACAATAGGATTGAGCATTCTTGAAACTAATTGTGCGATTATGTCCAAAGTTTTTCCAGGTAGACATTTCTACGATTCCTTCATGAGTCGTTAAAAACTCAGACACAAGTTCAACTGTTTTATCAGTCGATCCTGTATCTGTCACTACATATGCATCTACAACTCCTTCAACTGCAGCCATACATCGTTGAATGATCTTCTCTTCATTCTTGACCATTAAAATCAAGACGAACTTTGGCATCTGCGTCCGTATTGTCATTCCTCAATTCATTGTGTCTAAGTAAATGAGTTCAGAGTTTGTTAAACAATCCCTTCGTGAGAATTTGAGTCGCACCCTTATCCCACATGTCGCAGATGGTCTTTGGTCTATTTATGACAACGCAAAGACCGCCTGTATTCGAAATAAACAACCTGGTGAAACTCTCAAAACATTCCAAAATCTTCTTACCCGTGTTCCTCAGTGGACGGATGAAATTCTGAATGCTGAAGTGGCTCGTATTGAAAAAGTCTCAAAGTGCGAATACATGGAAGACTTATTGCTAGGTGTGTTTGTCAGCTATATTCGTGCATTCGCTTCTCTTCAACAATCCGATGAGGCTCATGTGAACATCGAGTTTGATCGTCCTTCTCTTTCCAAGTTCATTTTCACTTTTTATAAGGCAGCTGCTCGCAAGTGCTGGTCAAATGCGTATATGTTCAAGACCATTGATGTTTCATCAGAGCAACAATCTCGTAACCGTCGTGATATTGAAACTATGTTGAGTGGAACTTTAGATGAAGTTGTGGATAGTTTCATTCCATGGAAGGATATTAGTAAGGCCTATTTTCAGGCAAAGTCTGTTCCTGAAGGACAAAAGAGACCCGATACACCTATTCCTCCTAAATCTGAAGTTATTGAGCCCCCTAAACCAGCATTGAGCTTTGGAGAATCTGAAACGGTTGAGTTTGAAACTGATAATGAAGATGATGAAGAAGAGCGACCAAGATTGACAATGGGTGAGGACATTAAGCTTGACTTGAGTGACGATGAAGAAGAACCTGCCGCCGAACCTAGTGGAATTGTCAAGCTAGACCTTTAAGCGCGTCTAACTACCTCTAAACCAATCCACATTGAAAATCAAATGGAATACCAGACTCTTGCGATGATTGTAGGTGCCGTCATGATTGTGGCTGCTTTGTTGTATGTGTTAGATCGCCGTGCAAAAACCCAGCCGGTTGATTACACAGATCTAAGTAAGATTGTAGCAGGTTCAGGTGTTCTAACGAGTGGTGTATTGTATTCTTTAGGAACTGAAGCAGGTTCAGATGTTGTAGAAACAGTTACTTCTGCCGCATCTGCTGCTCAAGAGATGTTCGTTGGTAAGCCAGAGTTTTAAGCTTCAATGATTAAAGCATCTCCTAACTGTGCTGCAGACGGTGTAGCACGATACTGAATCATACGTCCAATTTCCTTCTTAGGAACAGCTGAATCTCCACAATATCTCACAATCGCTTTATACAAGTCAAATCCGTGGTAACGATCATGATTATCCATCTTTTTTCGGAACATCACTGAAGTTCCATCAGTCTGTTTCATCCACTGCATAAACAATCCGAATAATGGATGATCTGTCTCCTCCTTCGGTCCTTTGGGAAACATATCCCAAAAGACTGATGTAGCAAATCGAACTAAATCAAATGAAGAGGATGCACTGATATGAGGATATTTATTGTTGTAGAAAGGCTCCATGTTATATTGTCCTCCTGCTTCTTCATCTTCCTGAAACTGACTGCTCATGAACAGTTTGGACTCCTTTAGTCCTGTTAAACGAACATTGACAATTGCACGATCAAAATCAATCAGTTTAATAAGGTATCCAAATGTTGGAACCTTATAGGGTTGAGATCCGTGTTGGTAAAATAGATGAGTTTGATTTGTCTTCACATACATCACATTGTTTCCATGGAGATCATTGTGAGTGAATCCAAAATTACGCTGAGCATATGCTAACGCAAAGACAATTTGAGAAACCCAAGCAACATGCTTTTCAGGCTCAGGATGGAGTTTGATAAGATCGTAGAATGTACCTTCACATTGTTCCATGACAGTCGTTACAACAGGAACATTCTTAAACGTAGCCCATGCAAAGGGTTCTGGATCCTCGTCATTAACCTCTTCATCATCTTCAAATAGATCTGAACATCCACAAGACTCAATTTCATAGACATCGTCTTCATCGGATTCATCATCTTCTTGCTGAGGAGATTCAGAAGAAGCCATATCGTATGGTTCAACGGATCCTTCCTCTTCAGGTGTTAAAACAGTTTCAACATCGATTTCTTCAACGCCCTCTAACTGAACTTCGTCTGCTGTTTCCATCGCAACACGGGCTCTTCGTGTATGACTAAACTCAGCATCATGATCTCCTGTTCTAAGTTTTAGTTCAAATGTCTTTCCAATCTTATCTGCAAACCATGATTTTTCAGTCAAATCTTCATAGTCATCTGAAATATCAATTGTATGAGACTCTGAAAGACCAACGTAGACACCATATACTTTAGGAAAATGCTCACATTCAGATTCAGATAAAGCAATTGATGTGATTGCTCCTACATAAGCAGCTGTATGAGGACTTTGCATACGTTCTTGCATATCATCTGCTACATCGGTTCGTTTAGGAACTCCAAAAGATCCGTAATCTCCTCTCATCGTTTTGAAAGGTGATAAAATCATCGTCGTCTTCCGATGAACAGGAATTGTCTGACTTGCTACTCTCACATGATCAGCATCTACAATGGATTCAATTGGATTGCCAAGTTTAACTCCATACTCGTGAATTCCAGCAATCGTTTCTGTCTTAAAGAGCTTCTCAAGACACGGAAAAAAGGGTTGCAACGTATTCATCGACCAATGCGTTCCATCTAACTTCGGCATTCGTTGAAGTTTAAGTGTCAAGGGTGTTGTTTTCAAATCCTTTCCCATTATGAAATGTCTCGGTGATGAATGTGAAAAAATAAACGACAGGGAGAACAAGATGAATTTTCAACTCAAAAAGTTCAACATGGATATGATCAAAGACCGATGTGGAATGGATTCTCGTAAAAGTCCTATGATAGTGATCATTGGAAAGAAGGATACAGGTAAATCGTTCTTGGCTCGTGATTTACTATTTAACGTCCAAGACTGCTTTCCCGCTGGTCTCGTCATTTCGCCTACTGAAGCTGTGAACGAGTATTTTCAATCCTTTGTTCCTTCTAAATTGATTCATGATAAGTATGAACCTGCAAAAGTTCAGAATTTCATTAAACGACAGTTCGCAGCCAAACAGAGATTTTTGAAATCTAAAGCAAGTGGAGCTCCATTTGACCCTCGTGCATTCATGATTTTAGATGATTGTCTGTATGCAGCCAAAGAATGGATCAATGAAGAATCAACTCGATTTGTATTCATGAACGGTCGTCACCTCGATATGATGACGATTATCACCATGCAGTATCCTTTAGGTATTACGCCTAACTTGAGAACTAACGTAGATTTCGTATTCATTCTTCGTGAGAATATTCTAGGTAATCGTCGTAGAATTTACGAGAATTACGCAGGTATGTTTCCGACATTTGAGATGTTTTGTGATTTCATGGATCAATGTACTGAAAACTATGAAGGATTGGTGATTTGTAACAATGTTGCTTCAAACAAGTTAGAAGATCAAGTATTTTGGTATAAAGCATCTGAACACCCGCCATTTAGATTGTGCGATCAGTCTTTATGGGCTGATAACCGCCCTTTCCAGTCCGCAATGCTCGCCGCCGATGAGTATAACGCTTCTTCTTTGAGGAAGAAAAACGCGGCGCCCTCTGTGTGGGTAAGGAAGGAAGGCGGCGGACGAGAGTAAAACCACCTCTACGTACAGAGTTTAAAAGCCAGTTTCTCCAATCAGAAATCTTTGCAAATCTTGGATCTTTCACAATTGGTTGAACAGTATTTGGATCATAATTAGCATTTCCAATCTTAAATGTTTTATTACTATTAATCTCTGTTAAATCTCCAAATACAACAGCTCCCTGACTTTTGAAAACCATACATTTAATTGGAAACTGTGGAGGTGATGCTGGTGCTGGTTGTGCTGGTTGTGCTGGTGCTGGTGGTGCTGGTGCTGGTTGTGCTGGTGCTGGTGGTGCTGGTGCTGGTGGTGCTGGTGCTCGTCCTTGTTGTTGTATATATTGTTGTCTAGCTCTACTAGCTTGTTCAGAAAGACCCCTAATATCAGTAGGTGCTGGTACCCTATTAGCAGGCCAAAAATTACCTAAACATTTTTTGAGATCTTGAAAGTCTTTTACATTTCCTCCTTTATCAGGATGAAACTTAAGAGCAGCATCACGATATATTTGTGATGCTTGTGTTGAGTCGTTTGCTTTTGCGAGTTGTAAACATGCATCAACTACATTTTCGAATACATATCCATAGGCTCTTCCTTTTTGTTTTCGTAAAGTATGATTTTTTGTTCTCATTATTATAATTCTAGTTTATAATAATGGATATAGACTTATCACCTATTGGAATCAACTTTACGATAGAATATAACAGTCAATCTGTTGAGGGATTCTTAAAAAATTATGACACTGAAGCTCTAAGATCCCTAATACCTGTTATTGATAAACCATTTGTTGTTACTAATAATCAAGGTTTTTTACCTAATAACAAATGTTTGATTAATGGAATAGAGTATCATGTTGATCAACAACAATCAATATTAGGAGCTGGAAGTTTTGGTGTAGTTGCTAAGGTTAGAAGAACTGATACTGGAGAAATTTTTGCACTTAAACGCCAAAAAATATCAACAGATCAATCAAATAATGATATTTATCCAATACTTCACGAGGCAATTATCCAATATATGATGTATGTTCTTTCACCTCTAGGAAATCCATATGTACCTCGTATTTATTATATCTTCAAAACCAGAAATAGAGATAATGTAACCACACACTTAAACATTCTTATGGAACACATTAGTAGTAATTTTCATAATGAACTTAGCACAAATGGGATCATCACTAGAGGAGATATTAGAAATATTTGTCGTCCTCTAATATATTTTTCAACATATGATTACAATCATCGTGACCTTAAACCAGACAATATATTCATTGATACAGATGATAATATTCGTATAGGAGATTTTGGGTATAGCCGATTGAAGTATGGATCATCAGTGACACTTGGAATAAATGAAAATCCTATAGGATCTAATCCCTGGAGAGATTTTACTCAACTTGCCTTTGTAGTCAAAGAATGTATGAGAATAGATACAAAATATAAAGATCTAGAATGGATACTAAGTGGTAAATCTGATTGTATATTTGTTAATAATAGAGAATGTCTTGGTAAAAGACTGCAATATGGAACAGACGATTTTCATCGTATTTTAAGTAGCATGATACCTAATTATAATAGCGTTCCACTAGAAGTATGGAAACATATAAGAAAAAATAAAGAAGACAAAAATCCTCCAAAGGCTATAATTGGTATGGTTGAAAATATTCCAGGACAACCACAACCACAACCACAACCACAACCACAACCACAACAACAACCACAACAACAACAACAACAACAACAACCACAACCACAACCACAACAACCACAAAATGATGAAGAAATACGTAAACGCGATTTAGTTATAAAACAATTAAAGGAAGTAAACGCAAAACTCAAACGAAAAATAGAAGACGCTAAAGAAATAGTAGAAAATCTTAAACAAAAACTAAAAGATGCTGAAGATGCTGCAGCAAAAGCTAACCAAGATAAAGAAATAAATCAACAAATAGTAGAAGAATATAAACGAAGACTAAATTATGCTCAATATAATTTAGAACAAGCTGAAAAAAGAGCAGCAACTCCTGCTACATTTATTCTTCCTCAAAATAATGATGATAAAGTAAAAGATGCTTATTTGAGAGGGCGTATTGATGGTCAAGAATCAGAAACTACTGGAAGAAACATACAAAGAGGTTTTGGTAAGTTTACAACATATGTTGCAAATATCATATTAGAAAAAACACCAGAAGTTATAAAATTTCTGGAAGAAAATAAAGTAGAACTTGCAGTATCTGGTTTTATTGGTGGATTAGGATATGGACTTTATAACTATCCAGGATATACTGTTTGTGCTTTGGCTGCTTGGGGTACAGTCTCAGTAGGTATTATGAACCTATCAGAGAAACCTACAGTTGGAGGTGTACTAGAAAATACAACTACAAAAACTCAGACTCAACTAGAAGTTCCTAATCCAAAAGATAGTATTGAAAATGTAAAGTCATTCATCGGAAAACCAGAACAATTGCCTCCTGGAGAGAAGCGTTTAGTTTTTACTAGTACTCAAACAAATACTGATGAAGTTGATTTATCAACAGCTCCTTTTGATTTTTTTGTAGAGTTCTTTAGAGACTCATCTGTTGAAGATTTATTTCATTATATTCGGTATAAAGCGTTTATGTCTAGTACATCCGACCAAAAGAAAGAGGTAATCAAAGCACTTTGTCTCGTATCTTGTAGAAAATATGATACAATTACACCTATCCTTACATTTGTAAAGTCAGATGATATTGCTGGACTTCTAGAGTTTGCAAAAACAAAGGTAATTCCAGTAGAGAGTTATATCAAAAGTTTTGAACAATATAATGTCAATGTAATGATCTTAAAAGACATTAATGAAATTATAGATATTTATTTTGAAGAAGCAGATCCTCTGTTTTCTCTTCGAGTTTTAAAAACACTTTTATTCTTTGAAGTTATTGATGATGGAACAATCTATAAAAACTATATTTCTAAACTGAGGAGTATGGACTCAGATACAAAAGAACTTTTTGTTTCTACTAATTTTAATCACAGCTTTATCATTTAATCTCTGTGTGCTCCCTCGCTCGGATGAACTGGAGCAGATGCGTCTTCTAATACCTTCTTGGCATCCTCAATTGCCTTCTCCTCAGCATTGGCCTTCTTGCGTCTCTCATTTTCCTCCTTTTGAGCCTTGATAGCCTCTTCACGCTGTTCAGCGAAGAACATCTCCTTATTAGACTCGTTCTCCTTATACTTTCGCATAAGCTCATTCAACTCCTTCTCTGCATACTCAACCTCAGGCATCAAGTGTTCTGATGGATCCCAAGGAAGCCATGCGCCAACCTTACCAATGTACAAGTTGTCTTTTGGATAACGACGCTGAAGAACCTTAGCAAACATTTGAGTCTCTTCAACTGTTGCAAATGAACGACGAACCTTAACACCGCGCATATTAGTTCTGAACTCCACCTTGTTATCGTACATCTCCTGAAGCTCCTTCTCGTTCTTCAACAAAAAGATTTGATACTGCTCATGAATATCGGTCTTCTTAATCTCTTCCTTACGAACATTCACGTAGTCATTCGCATCTTTCAAAAGATCATCAATTTTAACGGAATACTTTTTGGACAAAAATGCCATGAAGTTTTCAAGTCCCTTGATCTTCCATTCATAATCCATCCAGGCTACAAACTTTTCAAACATGAACTCATTCTTCTGCTTAATCACCTTCTCAGGACTGATGAAGGAGACTACACAATATTTCTGTGTAGGAATCTCTGGATCTTCTTCCAAGTAATCAATTGGACCATTCTCATCTGCCTTTGGAAGCTCAGTAAGGGGCATTTACTTATTCTTACGACTTAACCTTAAGTTCTTTCTCCGCAGAATAGTAAATGTATGATATCTTCACCACTGCCTATCTATTCTTCCTTCTTGTTCCTGGTTTCATAGTTACGTTACCTCCTGGTTCAACCATTATGACAGCTGCAGCTGTTCATGCACTCATTTTCTTCTTGATTCTTCAGTATTTATCTCTCTATGTTCCTTGGTGGGCTGTATGGGTTGTAGGTGTTTCAATCGTTTCATATAAATTATATTATGGAGTTTGATTCACTTAACATGAAAAATTCTTCCTGCTTAAGAACCAAACAAATGGATTCTAAGCCCAAGCCCACACCCTCTGCTGGCGTTGATGTTGCCGATATTGTGACTCGTCTTGTAAAATACCTCCTTGAAGGTGTCGCAGTTGCGATTGCCGCGTTCGTTCTACCAGGAAAGACCCTCAAGGTCGCCGAGGTCGGTATGATTGCTCTTGTCGCCACTGCCACATTCGCTATTTTGGATATCTATGCCCCTAGCGTTGGAGCTTCTGCTCGCACAGGTGCCGGTTTCGGTATCGGTGCCAACCTAGTTGGATTCCCTCGTGTTTAAACTTTCAATGCCTGAACTAGATGTGATGCAAGTGTAGTGGTCAATAATGTTCCATAGTTATTCTGTGTCATTTGCATTGTTCCTAATGAAACCACACAGATTGGACTTGATGTTGTGAAAAGTGTCTTAAGCACTTCCGATAAATCATGTGGAACACAAAATGTATCGTAGACCCTCGCAGCTCCATAATGAACCACATAATTCGCAGCTACCGCTACTACTCCCCTCAATATTACTTCCATTTACCACTTACGTGCCTTAAAGAAAATAATGGAACAAACTTCCATTTTTCTTGTGAGGTATAACGGACGATGGATTCAAATTCACTCACGCCCTTTTGAACCTGAGCGTATGACTACGGATGTTGCATGGATGCAAATTAAGGAGGGTATATCTCCCGAAGAAGCCTATCGTCGTTGGTTTGAGTTGCAGCGTAGAATTTCTCGTGTTCTCAAGTAATGAATACACTTCTCATTATATTGGCTCTTGCGGTGATTGTCACTTTAGTATGGAAACTTTGGAGACCATTTGTATCTTCAAAACCTAAGCGTGAGGTTCCAAAAGATAAAGCAAACTTGTATTTCTTTCACACTGATTGGTGTGGACATTGTCAGAAAGCAATGCCCGAATGGGAGAAGTTAGAATCGGGTCCTAAACAGTTCGGTAATACCGAAGTTTCATTTATTCGCGTCAATGCTGAGAAGGATCGTGAAACTGCTGACTTGTATGAGATTAATGCATATCCAACTATCAAACTTGAAACCTCAGAAGGATTAAGTACATTTGATCAAGGAGCTCCTACAGCTGAAAAACTAACCCATTACTTGAGGATGAAGTTTGGTAAAGAAACGTGAGGCCTGTTCAAATCCTTCATCAAATAACTCCTTCTTTTGTTTGGGTGTCAACTCTTGCATAAGAGCGATCTTATCGTTTTTAAACCATAGAACATTAGGAGTCAGAGTTTCAGTTCGAAATGCTTCATACAATGTAGCTGAATAATCTGATAAATTCATCTTTTTTAATCTTTCTTGAGTAATCGAAAGTTCATCACGACTAATATGAAACACTAAACATTCAGAAGGAACAATCTTGTGTAGATTATGTGTGTAGAATCCTCCATCAATATAGACATTATTGTAGAGAATTTGAGGATGAAAAATAAAGGGTAAACAAGAGGAAGCCCTAATCGCATCAAGAATAGGAACACTACCTGTGAATAATACTGCTTTACGAGTTGTTAAGTTTGAAGCCACAATAAACAACTTTTGTGGAGCATCTGAGATCACAGCATTTCGTAAGTCAACTCCTTGATTATCAAATGCCTTGAGAAGTGTCTGTGTGAAAGCATCCATTGAGAACAGACCCTTTTCTTGAGTAAAGGATGTTATAGAAGTCAAATTGATAGACGGAATCACTGTTGATAAATTGAATTCGGTTTCAAACATATGTTTAATCGCATGAAGTGGAATGTTATATGCCAAACCTGTTGCAATAATAGATCCTGCAGAGCATCCATAGATTCCATTTGGAAACACTAAAGGTTGATGTTTTTCAAGAGCGGATAATCCACCAATCATCATTCCACCTCTTACACCACCTCCACCGAGGGCAATTGAGCGAAACATTCTTGTATGGAGGATGTAAGGATGCTTAAAGCCCGTGAAGTATGGGAAGAGCAAGAAGATCGGCGTGAAAAACGCATGCGAGCAATGAGACCTGTTCTTTCACAACTCTATGGACAAATTAGAAAACAAGCCACACATTCACCTAATGCACCGTATATTGTCTTTGAAATTCCAGCCTATGTATTTGGATATCCTCTGTTTCAAATGTCTGAAGCTCGTGAATACATCATGAATACTCTTTCACAAGGTGGATACATGGTGTGGGTGATTGATGATAAATATTTGTTGATTTCTTGGCTGAAGACAGCAGGAGGTAAGTTGTCTCAACATCGTCCACCTTTACTTACTAACTATCGCCCTCAAGTCTACGATCCTTCAACTCTTGGAAGTATGCGATAAAAATGGATGCTTTCGTTTGGAGACTCTTTAAGTTATATGAGCTGTGAACATGAAGTGGTGGTCCATGATGGTGAACGCGTTTGTACGTGCTGTGGAACGATTTTGGGATCTTGTATTGATGAGGGTGCCGAATGGCGAGTCTACGGCAATACTGAAGACGACCCTTCCAGAACAGGGACGATCACGAGCGAACTCCTTCCTGACTCCTCTTACGGATCTATGATGATGAGACGTCGTGGAGGACAACAATCCGAAGAAGGCAAATCTATTGCTAAACTCTCTGCGTGGTCGTTTTCAAGCCACGGAGAGAGATCGTGGATGGGTATCTTTGATGCGATTCAACAGTCATGTTCAAGAGCTGGACTTCCTAAAGCAATTGTGATGGATGGATGCGCGATGTTCAAGCGAGTTGAAGATGCTCAAAAGACACGTGGAGAAACACGCCGTGCTTT